>Ga0155890_101_pt1 | contig 37793 bp, 42 predicted proteins | sample RifCSPlowO2_01_FD_107544 | JGI IMG/M metagenome (GOLD analysis project Ga0155890, IMG submission 107544) | Candidatus Sungbacteria bacterium RIFCSPLOWO2_01_FULL_51_34
ATAGTGCCGATATGCCGCGAGCATCTGTATGCCGTTTTTTATCTGCCACAAACACTTCTCGCTTTTTTCAACCGAGTAATTGATAAGCAGGGAACGGATATCGCAAAGCCCCTTCGCCGCTTTGTCGTCTATCTCACCGAGCATCCGATCAATATCGGCGTGTGTTCTAGTGCCATCTAAAAACCGCTCAAAAAGGGGCAGGAGCGCGCGTTGCGCCGAACGGGAACTATCCTCCGCTTCTTTCGTTTCGTTTATCGGGCCTTCCTGTATAACCTTCACCCCCGACTCCAACCAAGAGCGAAAACTTTTCTCGTCAAAAGAGGCATACTCTTTCATGCCGAGAGAAATATTGAAAAGTTCGCGAACTTTCGCGACGTGCAGTTCTATTTTTTTCACCTGCTCTTCCGTGATCCCGGCGGCCTCCTCGGGTCGTTCACGGAGTAACTCCTGCACGTCGGCAAACGCATCCGCTCCGACCGCGGCAAATGCCACGGGGATGCATAGCTCCACCTTTCCTAAAAAACTATCACCATCCTTGCCAAGCGATTCCTCAAGAAGGCGCACCAGCGTGTCTGCGGTCGCCATCTTTTCACCAATCATAACCCGGTCAAACGGGTGATGCCCCGCCCCCTCCTCCATGCCCCCGGCAAGAGCATCTCGTGCGATCAGTTCCCGCGCAACATCATGGAATATCGGAAGTGCATTAAGAAACTTATGCTGAACACGCTCTGCAGGTACATACAAAGAGGGCTCTCCTTCATGCTCATGATCTTTTTCTACCGAAGTTACCTGTTCAGTCATAGAATATGTTACACCGCTACATGCGAGCGAAACTCTGCATGATCTCGTGTTCAATCTCGTCCCGGGGGCGCCCGAACGTCAGACGCGAGTACTCTTTCATTTTTTCTATATACTCCCGGTTGAAGGGGTTGGGCGGATAGGTCCTCACGGAAAACGGTGTTGCGGTTTTACCCTTGATGAGCAGTTTAACATAGCAGCTGAAGTTGTCTACATTCACAAGATCGGACGCCATGAACACCGGGGCGAGCTGTTTTTCCAAAAATTCCGCGTCCTCGGATCCCACGCGAAACGCCGCCATGGAGCCAACGTTTCCGAACACGGCTTTTTTGATATTCTCTTCAAGCTGTCCGATGAATTGATGCGCCATGGTAAGGTTCAGCCGGTATTTTCTCGCCTCCGAAAGGATGGTCGCGATGGAGGGCGTAGTGACGTTCTGAAACTCGTCAAGGTAGACGTAAAAGTCGTTGCGGATCTCCTCCGGAATATCGGTACGGGAAAGAGCGGCAATGAGAAGTTTTCCCACGATGATAAGACCCAGCAAAGACGAGTTCAATTCACCCAGGCGGCCCTTGGAAAGATTGATGAGAAGAATTTTTTTATTATCCATGATATCGCGAAAATTGAACGCGGATTTTTCCTGCGCAATAATGGGGCGCATGATCTCGTTTGCAAGAAAATTGTCAAACTTTGAGGTAATATAAGGCACCATGTTCGCAAGAGACGCCTCTCCTCCCGCTTTTTCCGCGATGGTCTCCCAAAAACTTCTCACAACAATGTTCCCGCAATGCGAAAGCTTCAGATCGCGGAAATCCTTGTCGGCCATAACGCGCGATATCTCAAGCATGGTGTTTCCCGTAGACGGGTCTTCCATGACAAGAAGCGTTGCGTTCCGGAAATACTGTTCAAACATCGGACCAAGCGACTCCGGAACGCCTCCGTACAGCTTCTGAAAAATACCGAAAAGCTCGTTTACGACCATGGTCTTCTGCTCCGGAAACCGCGTATCGTATTCAAGCATGTTCAATCCCATCGGGCGCGAAATATCGGCTGGATCAAAGTACACGACGTCCTTGACGCGGTGCTCCGGCACGTACCCCATCACCTCCTCTATCTCTTGCCCATGCGGATCAATGAAGCAGAGTCCCTTCCCATCCTCAATGTCCTGGCGGATCATGTTCTTGAGAAACACCGATTTACCGGTACCGGTCTGCCCGATGATATAAAAATGGCGGCGGCGATCTTCCGAAGGAAGCCGTATCGCTGTTTCGGTGCCGCGATACGCGTTATATCCCAACAGCAACCCCTCCCGCGGCGCATCCGGAGGAGGCGGGGCCTCTTTTGCCTTCACAAACTTGATCTTCGGCGTATCAAGTAATACGTTCGGAAAGTGATACAAGCTTGAAAGTTCTTCGCTATTCATGATCATGGAACCCGCCTCGGAAAACACCCGGAAAGAAAATCGGTAGATGAATTTCTTGAGCGCCGATGGGTTCGTAACGCGCTCAAATCCGAACGAGTTCAGTTCCGGATCCTCAAACTGCGAGAAGGCCGCCTCCAGAGAATCAAGGATCTGCTCGGCCCGCTCCGTAGTCGCGGCAGATGTGATAAGGCGCATACTCACCTGAAAAAGGTCTTTTGACGCTTTCGCCTCCATTCGCTTTAGGTATTCCTCTTCTTTGGGAGTCGCGCGATGCGTCATCTCATCCTTTTTGTCGTTCTTAGAAGAAAAGAGTGCTGAAAATATCTCGCCGAATTCACGGGTCACATCAAGCCCGCGGCCCACATCCTTGAATGACCGCTTTCCTTTATACACATCGCGCACGTGCGATACGATCCGCATTGCCAACTCCCGTCCGACCGGTTTGATATTTAACTGGAACACGGCTCCCTCGCCTTCTCGGGAAAGTTTTGAGAAAGAGTTCGTGATCTCTTTTAGCGGGTCTCCCGGAAGCTCACGATAGGTTTTTACCGGCATCAGCGGCGTTTTCTTCAGAACGATCCTACATGCCGCAGCCGCCCCTTCGGGATTGAAGATATTATAATCCTTCACCCGCTCAACGTATGCTACCGGAAACGTGCCCTGCATCATCTTTTCCATTGATGCGGAGAATTTCCGCGGAACTGCAACGTAAAAATGGATCTCCTCTCCCACATGCGAGACGGCGAGCTCAAGAGAAAGCGTTGAGGCGCCGTAGAGAAACGCGCGCCACGAAGAGTCCTTTATGATGCGAACCGAGGAAAAAAAGTTCTCCATCAACGCGATCTTCTCGCGCACCTGTTCCGCGCCAAGCTCGCGGTCCTTCACATCGCGGGGAAACGCCACCAGAAATAGGTCCATCTCAAACGAACGGGACACTTCTTTTTTCTCAAGCATGCCATTCAGAATATACAAAAACACGCCGATCCCAATGACGACAAGAACGAACAGTGCATAGAGTGCGAAAAGGAACATTGGTATGCTTCCCACGGGAAAACGCGCACGGCGTTTCTATCGGGAAAGTTATTTTTTCTGCATGATCTTTGCGTAATACTCATCAGCAAGGCGATCGTGCAATTCATCTAACAACCACGGCGTCATGGCGCGCGCAAGCGTTACGGCCTCCATAACTCCTTTTTCAAAAGAAAGATCAATGAGCGTCCGAAGCTGGGCCTCCCGCTGTTTCTTTTTAAGGTCTCCGTCCGTTCCGGACACATTGTCCATCGCGGGTGTGGGCTGGATAGGCACCATGCCGCCGGAGAGCACCGGGATGGAAGTCGGGGGTTCAGTATATTTTTCCTTGAACACCTGGCGAAATGTCTCCTTCTCGTCGTGCGTTACTCCTTTTTCGGCAAGCGCCTGTTTTTTCTCCTGAAGCAAGCGTTCAAGTTCTTGTATCTCGGCGGCGGCCGTATGTTCTTGTGATTGGGGAGTAGTAATCTCTGCCATATGATATGTGAGTCCTTTATGGCGAACATGTGGGATCGTCGCCATATAATAGCGCCGTCAGTAAAACCCGCATACTGCCTACTCCCCTATTTTAGCACCACCGGGGAAATAAAAAAAGCCGCATTCTTCTGCCACATTCAAACGCCGCAGCCCTTCGGCGTAGCGTCAAGTTCATACCCCGCGTGGCACCGCTCATGCTGATGCAAGCTTCTTTGCGGTTGTCGTAACCCACTCCTTTGCCGCACGTTCCTGCGCGACGGCTACCTTCTTCCATTGGGCGTCGGCACTCGTCTGAAACTTTTTTAAGGTGCCCTCAAAGCGGTCCATATACTTCTGCTCTTTTTTGAGAACGTCTAAAAGCTGGTCTATTGTCTCCTCGGATAAGAAGGCGGATGACGAGATGATCGCCTCTTTAATATCCTCGGCGAGCATTGAGCGCGCAAGCAATACGCCGACCTCTTGTATCTTTTTTTGCATTGGTGTTTTCATAGGTTAGTTATATACCAGCGACAAGACGCGCAATAATTCCGGCGGCCTGCCCCAATTTCAAAAGATGACCCTGTTGCATGGCTGTATCCATCGGACTTCCTGAAAGTCCCCACTCCTGAACGCCAATATTGTTTGCCTCGGCTATCGCTTTTGAGACCTCCATGATCTGCCCGTCCGTTGGAGCGCCCATCCCCGCCTGTTCAAGAAGAATTCGTGAGGTATTCCATATCGTATCTTTCATAGCAACTTCCCCAACCGCTTGGGCGGCTCCCGACTCAACTGCGGCCTTTGCCCCAAGCCCAAGGATCTTGGGCGCCACGAAGACAACGCCTCCGATCATGATTAATGCCTCAAGCCCACCATAGACATAGTGCATCAGATAATTCGGGTCAAGCTCTTTCATGATGATCTTTCTCATGTCGCGCCATTCGCGCGCGACCTCGCCGTTCTGGTATGAACGCAGTTTTACCTCAAGTTCATCGCGAAGATCATCAAGCTTGTCTTTGGCAAGGATCTTTTCTCCGGAATTAGAGCGGTAGTACCAAAAGTTCTTTCCCTTGATCTTGAATCCGCCAAGCTTTTTGACAAGCTCTCCTTCTGCCTGGTCCAATAAACGCTTGATATGCTTTTCATTTTCCGCGGTCTTCTCGTAAGTGATCAACCGAGAAACCTTTTCATATTCACTTGCCTTTTGGACAGGGCCGGAGCGCGCCTTGAGTTGTTCGGCCTCAAGCCATGCTTCGTTCACATCAAGTTTTTCAAGCTGGTGTAATACAAGTGTTGCCTCCTGGCCCGTTTTGCGGCCAACCTCTCGTCGTGCTTTACCGAATTTTTTGCCCTGATAGAAATCCCAAAGCCCGAACGAAGCAAGACCTTTCAGCCGCTCTTTTGTCCAACCCCACACCTTTGAGCTATTCCTGTTCTTTTCATACGCATCCTGCAATTCGGCGGCATTCTGGCGGCCTATGGGCGCCTGCTCCGGATGCATGACTGCCATCGCCTCGCGAAACATCTCCTGCTTCATCTCCGCAAGCTTTTTATACACGGGAGAGATATCGGTCTCGTTCATTCCTGCCTCATGCGCAAGGCGCAGCTGTAATTCATATTCTTCGCGCGCCTTGACGGCCTCCTCCCGGATCTGCCTTAATGCGTCATCAGAAAAAACAATCTTTGGCTGATCTCTTCGTTCCCGGATGATGCCCTCACCCACGTGTGCAACTTTATGCTCCCGGTTGATCTTGAGCGCGTCTTCATATGTTTTCCATTTTTGATCGGCGATCCACTTATAGTCGGCAACATCCGACTCGTTCAATCCCGACTCTTTGGCGACTTTTTCCCAGCGCTTGTGTTCGGCCTCCGCCCGTTCGGCATCACGTTTCAGTTTTGAAAGATTTTCACGCGAAAATACGGGGTAGCGATCCCGTTCGCCCCTTTCTTGCGCGCGTTCGTCAACGCGCGATCTGGCGGATGTCGGCCGTTCAGCGGGTTGCGGTGCGGGGGTCTCTCTGGGTCGCACTGTGTCAGGATTTGGGGTACCGTCTTCTCGCGGCACATCAACAACAACCGGCTCCGGCCGCCTCGGTCCGGCGTCTGGCGCTCCTTCTACCGGAACACCCTCTGCGGGTTGTGCATCGGCTGGCCTTCCCGCCGTACGCGCCTCATAGCGCGCGGTGCTTTCGGCGGCGGTCATATGTGAAGCATTTTTCGCATCTGCATACTCCTTGTGTGCGGCATTCCACTGATCCTCCGTCACTTCAAGACGTCCGCCACTGGTAGCATCGGTGTTAGGAACATGAACATACTCACCGAGCGGCTCCCCCTGGGGGCCGTACCCTGCGCCCTGCCAAACGGTCCTTTCCGGCAGATCAACATACTTCGCACCTTCTAAAAGCAAATGTGCCTCCGTGAGTTTTCGGCCGGAGGTAATAAGATCGCGAAGCTGTTGATCAACCTCCACAGGATTTGTTGCAATCGGATCAATTGCCCGGGGACGCAAAAATCGTAACGTGAATACACCCTTAAGAAAGTCCAGCACTTTCGCCAAGAATTTCTTATCCTCGGGTCTCGCTCGCGGCCCGCTCTCCGCCTGGCGAATACGTTCCTCAATGTTTTTTATCTGTGCCTCGTAGTCATATGGTTCTCCGCTCCTGGTCGTCTGCTCCTGTAAGCGCATGAGTGTTCGCACAACCTCATCAAGCCGCCGGCCATACTTTTCTTCTTCGGTCTGAGGGCCTTCAGGTGCCGGCGGTTCGTCTGCCGGATGTGCTTCCAGCGCCGGTTGCGGAACCTCTTCTGCCGTTACATCAATAATAACGGGCTCCGGCCTTGGAACGGAATCATCAGGCGTTACGGGCTCCGCAGTTATTATTTCAACTTCCTTTGGAACATGCACCATCGCATCCGATGAGGACACCGATGCGTCGGGAACACTTGGGGCAGGTGGGATAGCCGGGGCAGCTGGTGCCGCCGCTACTGGCGCCTGTGAAGCAATACCGCGTTTTTTTAACTCTGCTTCAAGGGTCGCCCGCTCACGCTCCCACGATGCGCGAACCACGCGCATCTTTTCAAAAAGATGTTCCATCCCCTTCGGGGCCGTTCCGATGCCAACAGTCGTATTCTCAAGACGCCGCCTTACCCTATTCAAACGCTCCTGAAGCTGTTCCGGCGAGAGACCGGCATAGTCCTCTGCCTGCGATGCGGCGGGAAGTTCTTTGGATGCTCCGCCATCGGCAGAGATCCCGGTAGCGGACTTTTCTGCGACTTTCGCCTTTTCATTCCATGCGCGTTCTATCTCTCCGCTCAATTGGTTGACAGTATCAAGCGCCCGCTTGATCTCTTTTGCGTATGTCCCCGGCGCTTTCCCTTGTTCGCTCTTCACCAACTCATCAAGCTCTTTTTGCGCGGCTTCGCGTTTTTTCATAAGTTCTTGAATGTCTGCCGGTGTTTCCGGTACGGGCGGTTTTTCGGCGAGTGCGGCCTCCATTTCTCCTTTTGCACGGGCAAGAAGATCTCCTCCTTCCGCCGCGCCAACCGCAGACCACGGCATGGTCTCATCATCAGTTTGCACTATTTCTCCACGCCGCGACATGCCGCTCAAAAAACCTTTTTGCTGCGCCGCCTTGTCCTTTTCTTTTGGCGCCTCGGGCGGCACGACTGCGTCTGCCGCTTTGTTAAGATCGGGAAAAAGCGGTAAACGTGGTTCACCGGTCTTGGAATCAAGCGGATCTTCTTGTTTCGCTCCCGATGGGATCTCTGGAGACATAAAAGTATTTTTATTATGCCATACTATGCCAAGTGTAGCACATCATATAAGGAAAGAAAAATGCCACATACGCAAGACATACCGGGATATGCACCGCTTATCCACATATCGTCAGAAAAACATCTGGGGATAAGCGTGGGGGTACTGGACGAAGTGAGAACCATTTTACTACAGAGAAAATCGGCTTTTTCATACAGTATGTAGTTTAATCATACACTGCACCCGCTCCATTACTCAATATATCTGCCATTTCGGTAACCTCCTGTTTTAGTTTTTCCGCATTGCCGTGGCCCAATAAACCAAGATATGACTGAGCCGTTTCTGGCTTGCCGTTTTTTTCTTGTATGCGCCGGAACATTCTTTTCTTGGTTGTCGTTCTCAATACCCTATGGTCAGGAAAATGCACCCATCCTAAAAAATCAACGCCGGAAGCAAGGGTGCGTATAGATACTTTGTCGGGGTGCAATTCGAGACAAAGCTCACCCCGCAAGAAGTTCTCAATTTTGGGGAGCACATCCAAAAGCCACTTTTTGTCTTGAGACAAGACAACAAAATCGTCGGCATATCGAATGTAGTGTTTTGCCTTCAGCCGATGCTTCACGAACTGGTCAAACTCGTTCATATACACGTTCACCAAAAGCTGGGAGGTGAGATTACCAAGCGGCAATCCAATACCCACACGTGTCGAATAAAAACTCTCCACTACTTGGGACAGGAGTCCGATAACATCTTTGTCTGATATGTGCCTTGTTATGATTTTGGTGAGAATGGTGTGGTCAACGGAAGCAAAAAACTTCCGTATATCTCCCTTGAGAACCCAGGCGGTCTTGGTATGATTTTTTGACACTTGGTACGCAAAAACCCGAAATCTTTCGATTGCTTTGTGCGTACCCTTGCCCAATCTGCACGAGTATGAATCGGCAATGAATGTTCTCTCAAAGAATGGGTGTAGGATTCTATAGAGCGCGTGGTGCAGCAACCGATCTCGTACGCTTGCCTTGTGTATATTTCTCGGCTTCGGGTCAGAGATATTAAACGCCTCATACGGAGCGTGGCGGTATCGTCCGGCGGCAAGGTCTTGGTGGAGTGAAATAACATTACCCATCAGGTTTCGCTCAAACTCCTGCACGTCTTTTCGGGACCGTTTGCCACGGACAAACTCTCTCCACGCCTCAAGGAGATTTTCAACAGAAGTGATATACTGATATGCATGGGTGAATTGAATCAAAATCCTATACCTTTTAACGCCCCCCCCCCCACGACCACTGTTGCCGTTGCTACAAAAAATAAAGGCGGCGTATTTGGTATGGTACGGATATTACCAAACGTTACCAAAACTTCATAGGCATTCTCTTGGTCAACGAATTGATACTTTGTTTGTCGAAACCATCGAAGCCGTCTCTATTGCAAGTTTTCTTTCGCGTGATGAAAAACATCCGTATCTGCGCCTTGCGATACGGAAGGTAGACACTCTCAAGATACTTTTAATGGTTTTATGGGAGACAAAATCAATTGATACGAAGAAGTATGCCGCTCTTTCGGTGAATATAGAGGAAATCGGCAGAATGCTCGGTGGTTGGAGCGGGCAGCTTACGAAACAAGCTCACCATAAAGAAAACTCTCCCCACAAACAGCCGGGAGAGAAATAAAGAGAATAGCACGCAAAGCCGCAGGGTTGTCGCCGTTCCAGTCGTTGTCGAGCCGGTTGTAGTTCGAGTACCACCCGCCGTCGCGGAAATAGAGGTAACGCACGAACAGGAAGCCGCGCGAGTCGCGGTTTGCGTATGAGGTGTCGTCTGTGCCACCACCCCTCGAATACTCTCAGGGCTGTATCGTATTTGGTATATAAAATACTCTAACACCTCACACCAAGTATCTTCATTTTTTTGAAGTGTCTGCATACACCACTCTATCCGAAACCGTAGTCGCGGATACTCTCGATGTATGGATACTGGATTCGATAGCGAGAAACCGTGGTCGCCCGCATATTCACCTACTACCGGTTTTATTCTATCAAACAAACATCCCCGTGCCAAGTTGCGGCACGGGGAGGGTTAAAGGACTCAGTTTCAGAGGTCAAGAGGACCCAGAAACAAAGCCCCGAGTTCTAACTTGCACGCAAAGCCGCAGGGCTGCCGCCGCTCCAGTCGTCGCCGAGCCGGCTGCAGCTCGAGTACCACCCGCCGTCGCGGAAATAGAGGTCCCGCACGAACAGGACGCCGCGCGAGTCGCGGTAGATGGTCCCCCAGAAGAAGACCGCCTTGCCCTTCCACACCTTGGGAATGAGGTGGGGATTGGCTAGGCAGAAGTCGAGGACATTCGCCGGTAGCACAGGCTCGTTTGCGAGCTCCACCTTCAGCGTGTCGCCCTTGACGTACTGCCCGCCCTGCTGGTTGGAAGACAAGTGCAGCTTGATCTTGGTGGGGTCGAAGACGAACTGTCCCCGCACACGACCAGGAAGTTGGTCCGACTCGGGCGCCACCGGGAAGGTGAGGCCCCACGGATCGAGCGGCCTCGCGTCGCAGTCGATGATGTGTTGCGTCATCGGTGCGACGACCACCATGGGGCCACCATACGCCCTGACGAGAGGGAGCAGGTGGGCAAAGATATCCCCGCCTGATGCCTTCTTCAGGTCAGCTGGCATCCAGCCAGCCCGCTCCAGAGCGTCTGCGGTTTCGTTCATCTGTCCGATCGAGTAGAGACTGGACATTGTCCTTCTCCTTTTGGACACGTTCCGTCGGAACTTGTCCCCTTGCTGTTTGATTTGGCTTTCGCCACAGCAGAAAATTGCCTTCATTCTCTCACACGCAGAAAGCACTTTTTTGCTGCGGCAAAGCGCACAAGTTAGGTAAAAATAGCTACTTTAAGTATACACCTTATACGGTACCGAAGTCAATACTAAGACTACGTACTATGTACTACAACCGTCGTGATGATGTTTAACTATCTTAATCTTGCCCCTACCCTGCCGCTCACGGTATCGTTCAAAAGTTCGAACGTCCCAGACCCATCAAAAATAAAGTGGCTTGAATAGAAGAAAAAATCAAAACTGCGTGCCGTATGCTCGCACCTATGATATACTATAAGCATTCTAGCAATTTTTCAGAATAGATATATGCGCAGTGTCACAAAAAAAGAGTGGGTCTTGGTGCTCGCCGTTTTTGCGATAGGCGTTTTCTTCCGATTTTATCAACTTCCCGCCATTCCCCCGGGACTGTATCCGGATGAGGCGACGAACGGAAATAACGCCCTGGAGGCGCTTGCGACCGGCGATTTCAAAGTATTCTATCCGGAAAATAACGGACGCGAGGGCTTGTTCATAAATATTCAGGCATTTTCGGTACACCTCTTTGGAAATACTCCGTGGGCGTTACGCGCCGTCTCGGCCTTGTTCGGCTCGCTTACGGTACTTGGCGTATGGCTTCTTTCGCGGGAACTTTTCCGCGATCGCGCCATCCGCGGGAAGTACAAAGAGCTGTGGACGGTATATGCGCCTCTTGCATCCGCATTTTTCATCGCAACGGGATTTTGGCACGTGAATTTTTCACGCATCGGATTTCGCGCGATCATGATACCGTTCCTGCTAAGTTTCGGACTCTACTGGCTTCTGAAGGGACTTCGCACGGGAAAGATCTCAAGCATGCTTGCGGCAGGCATCATGATGGGCGCCGGGTTTCACACGTACATCGCGTTCCGGTTCGTGCCGTTCATCCTCATCATTCCCCTCGGGTGGTACCTGTGGCAGTGGCTCAAAAAAAATACATCCATCGCGAACAACTGCATCCCTTGCTCCATCGCTTTCTTTCTTTTTATCACCTTCATCACGGCGCTCCCCATCGGATGGTATTTTTTGAACCATCCGGAAGATTTTTTGGGGCGAGGCGGCCAAGTTTCCATATTTGAGGCAGAACGACCACTCTATGAATTTCTCCGCTCAAACGCGCTGACCCTCGGCATGTTCAATGTCCACGGTGATTGCAACCCCCGCCATAATTTCGCCTGTCTTCCGGAATTGTTCTTTCCGGTCGGGATATTCTTTCTTATCGGAGTCGCATCAGTGCTCAAAGGACTTTTCCGAAAAGCATCGGAGCATCGCCTTCCGTCACTCGTGCTTTTTTTCTGGTTTTTCTTCATGCTGTTTCCGACAACGCTTACACGAGAAGGGCTTCCGCACGCGCTTCGCGCGATCGGATTATTACCTGCGGCTTATATTCTTGCGGGCCTCGGATGCGGGATCATATGGAAACAAGTGGCGGAGCGCATACAGCAGTGGCTAGCAAACCCGGCATATGAAGCGTATCGGCACCAGCTTCATCGCATTCAAAAAGAATGCGCCATCGTCCTGCTTCTCATTCTTGCCGCGACCGGTCTTTGGGGATACAAAACGTACTTCATCCGTTTTGCAAACGCGCCCGCAACCTATTTTGCCTTCTCCGCCGACATGACTGAAATGGGGGGGTACCTTGCGGCACTTCCGCGCGAGACAAAAAAATACGTCATCGTAAATCTTGGCGGCACCGACATTCGCGGCCTTCCAACTCCTTCGCAAACGGTCATGTTCATGACGGACACGTTCAGGCGCGACCGCCAAATCAAGGAGAACATGACCTACCTCCTGCCAGATGAATTGTCGCAAATAAACACGCGCGATGCCACTATCGCTGTTATTCCCCTTAATCCGAGCGATAGAACACTCACGGATGCGATAAAGCTCCGGCTTCCGGAATTTCGGCCGTATGTTCCCGGAACATTTCTTGTATTTACCAAGGGACTATAGAGATAACAAAAGGATGCTCGTAGGGCCCCGCGGATAGCGAATGCGCAGGGCTCAACCGGCACTTTTCATACAATGGGTACCTACCGCCTATGGGTCGCGATCATACTCTTCATCATGTTCATCATCATGATCGCCTCCGCCTCCGGAGAATCCGCGATCATGGATGAGCTTGCGCACATCCCGGCGGGCTTTTCATACGTCCGCCATCAGGATTATCGACTTAACCCAGAACACCCGCCGCTCATAAAAGATCTGGCCGCTCTTCCATTGCTTTTTCTCCGCCTGAACTTTCCCACCGATGTTCCGTCGTGGACCACGGAGTTGAACGGGCAATGGACACAGGGCGCTCTATTCCTCTATGAGTCGGGAAATAACCCCGATAGCATTTTGTTCTGGTCGCGTCTCCCCATAATGCTTCTTGCAGTCCTGTTTGGGTGGATTGTATTCGCATTCACAAAAAACCGCTTTGGGAACCGCGCCGCCTTTTTCGCGCTGATCTTTTTCGCTTTCTCTCCGACCATCATCGCCCACTCACGCTACGTGACAACCGATCTCGGAGCGGCGTTCGGTTTTTTCATCGCAATAACGGCCTTCGTTCTTTTTTTGGAGCGACCAACGCTTAAAAATACGCTCATGGTGCTTGCCGCGTTCGGCGTAGCACAGCTTCTAAAGTTTTCGCTCATCATTGTGCTTCCGGTCTTTCTTTTTGTGACCGGTGTATGGATCGTATCGCTGTGGCGACATCATACGAACATTGGCAAATCGTTCTCGTTCGCGCTTGTCACTTTCGGCCGCGTGGCGTTCGTCCTTGTCGCAAGCATCATCGTTGTGTATCCGGTATACGCGTTCCATGTGATCAACTATCCCGCAACATCACTCAAGGCGGATGGCACCGCTTACACGACGGCGGAACTAACTGCCATCGTAGGATTACCGGAGGAAATACGCTACGAAGCGTTGCGGCAGGTCCCCCTTTCTCAAAAACGCGATACCGTCTATACGCTGGGATCATTCGCACAAGGCCCCGACCGCGAAGGGATCACCTGCGATCCGCAGGCGAAGATATCGCTTGGACGGCGCATGAGGTGCCTTGCGGAATTCACGATCTGGGCATCCGATAAACCGGCGTGGCGTCCTCTGGCCCAATATCTTCTTGGCATTGAGATGGTCCTCCAGCGGGCCGCTGGCGGAAACACGACCTATTTTCTGGGAGAAACATCAAATGGGGGCTGGGCGTATTACTTTCCCGTGCTGTATCTTTTGAAAGAACAGCTTGCCCTTCATCTGTTGACGCTCATCGCCCTGGCGCTTGCCCTCATACAGATGCTTCGCGGGCGAAAATCCATTGGCTCTCTTCGCCACTGGATCACCGAAAATCTTTTTGAGTTCACCGCCCTCTGTTTTATCGTTCTATACTGGGCTTACTCCATACGAAGCCCGCTTAATATTGGCGTGCGGCATGTCCTCCCCACATTTCCATTCATATACATACTTGTTTCCCGCCAGATAGACCGGTGGCTCGCGCCACACGCGCGCATTTCGGCACCCGCGTCATGGAGAGAGTGGCTGGTGGGCCTCTACGAGATCCATCTAAAACGCCTGCCGAAGCTTCTCCTGGTCGCGGCCCTTCTTCTCTGGATGATGGCGCGCACCATAACCACATTTCCAAACTACCTTTCCTACTTCAATGAACTTGCCGGCGGAAATGAGCATGGATATGAGTTTGCCGTTGACTCAAACTACGACTGGGGACAGGACTTAAAACGCCTGGCGAATTTCGTCCGCGCGCGCGACATACCAACGATCGCCGTTGATTATTTCGGCGGCGGTTCGCCGCGCCATTATCTCGGAGGACGTTTTGAGCCCTGGTGGTCCGCAAAAGGCCGGCCCCATGGATACTTCGCTATCTCGGCGACATTCCGACAAGGCGCATGGGGAACACCGGCGGAGGGTTTGACCCGGAGCCCCGACAACGACTATGAGTGGTTAAAACCCTTTCGTCCGGTCGCAAAAGCAGGTGATTCACTATTCATTTATAAGCTTCCGTAAGCGTGCTACTAAAACTCTTAAAAATGTAAAACCACCCCGTGCCATGTGGGTGGTTTTTAGCTGATGTGTGACGAGGGCGTAAATACTAGCAAAGGGCCCGCATCATCCTTCTTGGCATACTCGCGAAAAAGCATAAAGAACAGCATGCAATCATCCGCATTCTCTTCCAAGAGCACGAGAAGATCTACGGGTCGTAGCACCCTGCCGACCAACGTAATGGTGCAACAATCGAAATGACACTTCGCCCATTGGCGGATTGCCGCCATCATTTCCTCATCGATGCGTTCTCTGTAGGCCATTATCCATCCCCCTTATCCACATTCGGCGTATGAGAGTCAAGAAATGCCACAGGATCATGCCCGAATTCTTTTGCGGCCCGGCGGGCTCCCGCCACAAACACATAGAGTACATCAGCATCGCCCGCCTTCATCGCTTCAACCAACTGCCGAACCGAGTACTCGCGACCAAAAGAAATGGCGTACCGATCAGGACTTGGATGCCGGGAAACCAAGCGCTCCCATGCCTGAATAATTTCCTCATCAGTGCGTTCCACGTATGGCATTTCACGGTGGTTGCCAAAAGATCTGCCATCAGTATATGCAATCGGCACTTTTTTGCAAACTGGAACACTGAATATTCAACTTCCCGCTACTGCTGGAATTTGTAAAACACCTTATTCCCGAACCGAAGGTCAATGTACTCAATGGCACCGGTGCGATCCTTCAGTTCCGTTTCAAAAAGCGTCTTTACTTGTGAGATCCAGACGGCGGGATCCGTAGCCCTCGGCGTGAGAATGCGCCAGTCCCCGGCAAAAAGAAGCGTATAGTCCTTCGGGTTCGCATCATCAAGCACAAGCCCGATAAGATCCGCGTTGAGCTTTGCGGCGCCCTCACGGGCTGCCAGAAAATAATCAATGTATGTTTTTGCAACGACGACCCCTCCCGACGAGCTCCCACCACCCTGCGCGTATATGGTCGGCAGTACCCCGACACCCAGCCCCTCAAACGCGCCGAAAGCGAATCCTTCTTCATCAATAAGCAGACAGTTGCGCGCTTCACCCCTCGGTGCAACTTCCGCGGAAACATCACTGTCTTCGTCATCAAAGATGATCCCACCCGTCGCGGACATTGGCTCTTGCTCTGCTACGACCGTTTCATCCGTACTGCCTCCCACGGAAGAACACGCAAGGCCCCACAGATCGCGCTCGCGAATGGTTACTGCGAGCACGTCAGGAAGATGTTTTTCAATTAGCACCTCTTTCGCCTTCGGAAATTTCTTGCGGACAGCTTCAGCAAGCCCTTCGCGTGATATAACAAGCATGTTATCGCGAGGAATAAGGTATCCGATAGATCCAAAAAGATACTCCCAAACGCGCTCGCGCACCTCGGATTCGGCGATCCCGCGAAGACCTGCGACCGATACCGTATGCACCCGGAAATACGGGTGATGCGCCCCCCACCGCACACCCCATCCGACGCCAAAAAAAATGATCACGATAAAAAACCCCCATGCGGCATATGACCACGGGGAACGCCGGCGGCGAAGACGCCGCTTAAAAAGAAATTTTGAACTATGGGAATCGCTGTCCCAGCGTTTTATCTTCATACCCATCGGCGCACCCATGTGCATATAAGCCGCATCCGAAAGCGCTGCTGCTCCCCTATAGTATATCGCCGAATAGATATTTTAAAAAACGTGAAGGGATCAAAAAGTGCATGTTCATTGACCTTGAAACATTCGTCTCGCAACGGAATCTGTGCTCAAAAAAGCCCAATAATGTTCGGCTTTTTTACTGCTCTCCGTTAGCTTTCCAAGCATTTTTTCCACGAGAAAATATACTACACCTCCAAGAGCTCGTGGTCCGTAAGCGCGTGTGCATCGTTGAACGTGAATGTACCACAAAACTTTTTCCCTGCCAAAAAATACGGCATCCAATATGCGTCATCCAGCCACATATCGCCAAACGGAATATCTTCCACCACAAACCATTGCGGCCGCATCTCTTCCGTTTCAACCGGTTCACCGTCTACCCGATCCGCACGAAACACATGCATCTCAAGAAGCTCCGGGTTCCCCAAAAAAGAGAATCGCAAGTTGCCTGCCGTTTCCAATGGCCCCACGCTCACTCCGGCTTCTTCATATAATTCCCGTCGTGCCGCGTCTTCAATTAGCTCGCCGGGCATCACCTTGCCGCCGAACCTGCTCCATCGCCCCTGCCCGAATCCCCGCTTTTTCATACCAAGAAGCACCCGGTCGTCGCGGTGAACAATGCAAAGCGTCATTACTTTTTTTAGTGACATGCCAGGGTATTATGCTCTCGTATGATTTTTTTGAAACCTTGAAAATTGGAAAGCTGATGAACATAGCTTGGCAAGTGGACACATATCACAGCGCGGATCTTTTGCGGTGCATACCGCTCGCCCATGTTCAATGAAACGATAGGTGGTCCTAAACCACTCCGCCTTTGGCAAAAGTTCCATAAGATCCCGTTCAATTTTTACCGGGTCGGTGTTCCGGGAAAGACCGAGCCGACCCGAAAGCCGCGCCACATGCGTGTCTACCGCGATCCCCTCAATGATGCCGTAGGCGTTTCCAAGAACTACGTTCGCGGTCTTTCGCGCAACCCCCTTAAGAGTGAGCATATCGGCCATGGTGTCGGGCACCTTGCCGCCGTATCTATGTAAGACGATACGCGCGGTAGCAAGAATATTTTTCGCCTTTGCCCGATAAAAACCGGTCGGACGTATCATCGCTTCAAACCGCTTCTGAGAAAGTTTGGAAAAATCGGCTGCCGTCTTGTACTTTTTGAATATCGGCGCCGTTACTTCGTTCACCTTTTTATCGGTACATTGCGCCGAAAGAATGACCGCAACAAGCAATTGGAAGTTGGTGCGGTATTTCAACGCCATCCCGGCGTTGGAATAGGCCTTGGTAAGCAGAGATACGATCTTCTGCCCCCGTTTTTTCCTCATTAGAAATGACTCCATATGCCCATTAGTATTACGTATTAAGTATCAAGTATTAAGCAAAAAAGTTCCCACCCATCTGCATACGTACTACTTACTACTTGATACATGCTACTTGTTGTCCAACATCGTACTGATCGCCGAGTACACGCTTGCTCCCGCCTCAACAATCTTTCCCGGCGCGCCGCGCCGCGCAAACACATTGCCATAGACGAAATTATCTTCAAGATATTTTTGTATGCGATGAATGTCGCTTACGCGGTCATAGGAACCAAGAACAATGATGGCAACGGGCCGCTCCCCATACTCGGCGAATTGCACCTTATATACCGCCGCCATGGCTTGGCGCGCTTCCGGCGTTGACCCGGATTTACCGCCGATAAAACTTTCGTCCTCGCGCGGCCAGTTGACGTTGATAAGCGAAATCTTTTTCGCTTTATCTGCGGTCATAAGGGTGTATTCACGAAGACCCGACAGCACAAATAGCGGTTTTTTATGAGCATAGATATAGCGAAGTAATATAAAGAGATCTTCCGGTGTGGACACGTTCTCTGCGGAAAGACCGCTTGCTTCGGTATAATGCGTTGCCGTCATACCGACGGCCTCTGCCTTCTGGTTCATGGCATCAACAAAGTTCCACGCCTGCTGTTGATACAGCGTCGCGACATCGTTTGACGAAGAAAGAATGAGGGGGTACAAAAGCTCCTCGGCCTTATATTCATCACCCTCGGCAAGATGCGCCGAATCACCCTCGGTCGTAAGCGCGTGCTTAGTAACTGGTACGATCTTAAAACGATTTATCGTCTCAAGCGCGACCAAGCCCGTCATCAACTTTGAAACAGAGGCGATGGGAAACTGTCGGGACCGGTCCTTTTCAAAAAGTATCTGACCCGTCTCAAAATCGGCGGCAATGACCGCTATCGCGGAAAGCGCCGGAGGCGTTACCGGCGGGCGCATAATTTTTTGATAGTATGCAAACGCAAGGTCTTTTTCGGGATCGGCAAAATAGGTCAGAACAACGATACCCTCTTTTGTAAGAGAAAACAGCTCCTTTGCGTCCTCTACCGAGAGCCGTATACACCCGCCGGAAAACGCATCGGACACATACGTGCCATCGGGGTAATACGGAATACCGTGAATGAAATAGTTGCCAAAAAAAAGCATGCTCCACGGCATCCATACTTTGCCGATAGTTGAAAAATGCTTTTTCTCCTTCAGCCGTATCTTGTACGAACCGTTGGGGGTTTCAAAAAAAGTACCGTCCTTTCCCTTGCCCCTGATCTCAAACGTTTTGATATGCTCACCGTCCTGATAGATAGCAAGCGTCATAGCGCTTAAGTCGGCAAATATAAAATCGCGCTTCGCCTGTAGCAGTTCGTCTTTGCGAGAAAGTACAGCGTCTCCCGAAGAAAATATTACCGCGTCATCGGAAAGCTCCCGAAAAACTGGGCCGGACGGTTCCTGGCGAGGAAGGATCTGGTAGTCCGGATTTTGCAGAGGAAACATATAGGCCGAGAGTTGGCGCCCCGCAAAAGAACCGGCAAAAAAAATGACGCCAAGCAGTATGGCGAACCGAGCGACGAACCCAAAAGCGTGCCCATCAAACTCTAATTCAAACTTCATAGAAATACCTTATGAGTCATTCTAGCATATGGCCGTGAAGTTTTGCTAATCGGGTGAAAGTATTATGTATTTAGTATTAGGTATTACCAAAAATGCATCCTTCTCCACACTTACTACTCTATACTGGATACAATTCTCTAAGAATTTCTAGGGCTTTACGCAATGCCTTCCCCCGATGACTCACAGCGTTTTTCTCCTCCTGCGTCATTTCAGCGTTCGTTTTGCCCATCTCATCCGAAAAAAAGATTGGGTCATACCCAAAACCATTACCGCCGCGAAACTCCCGTAAAAGCCGCCCCCGCTGAATACCTTCGTATGTGCGAATCTTTTCCGACACCGGATCAAAGAGGGCAATGACCGCGTGAAATTGTGCACCCCGCTCCCCCTCCGGCACATTGGCTATTTCCTTTAAAAGCTTACGGCATCGGTCTTCGTTCGTCCCCGAAGCATATCGGGCTGAAAATACACCGGGATGGCCGCCAAGCGCGTCAACCTCAATGCCGGAATCGTCTGCGATCGTCAACATTTCCGTCTTCCTGCCGACAATCATCGCCTTAATGATGGCGTTTCCTTCAAACGTAAGCGCCGGCTCCCCCACATCGGGCACATCCGGAAACGCATCAAGCGTTACCAGCTCAAAATCGGTCCCCTTCAGCATCGCGACGACTTCTTGTATCTTATCAGTATTTCTTGATGCAAGTAAAATTTTTTTCATACTGAAAAGTTTGTTTCAACCTTTTCTACCTTAAGGAAGTCCTTAAGCGAGCCCTGTGTCACTCCCATTCCATTGTCGCGGGCGGCTTATTACTCACATCATACACCACCCTATTCACCTCGCGCACCTCATTCGTAATACGCGTTGATATCTTTTCCATCACCGGATAGGGCACACGGAAAAAATTCGCCGTCATCGCATCGCGCGATTCCACCACCCGAAGCACCAGCGGATATTTATATGTCCGCTCATCTCCCTGAACCCCAACGGAGCGGATTGGCAAAAGCACCGGAAACGCCATCCATATCCTTCGCAACAACCCGGCCTTTTGCAACTCCTCCTGTATGATACCATCCGCCCGCTGAACGATGGACGCCTTTTCCGCCGTAACTTCCCCAAGAATTCGCACCCCGAACCCGGGACCGGGAAAGACCTGCCGCGCCGTGATGGCATCGGGCAACCCTAGCATCCGCCCAAGCGCTCGCACCTCATCTTTATACATATTCCGGAGCGGTTCGTAGACCTCTAGCTTCATGTTCTTCGGCAAACCACCGACGTTATGATGCGATTTTATGCGCGAAGAATGTTCCGTCAGTCCCGACTCTATGCGATCAGAATAAATAGTACCCTGCACCAAGACATCTGCTCTGAATTTCTTCGCCTCCTCATTAAATATGTCTATGAATATCTTGCCGATAACTTTCCTTTTCTTTTCGGGATCGGTAACTCCCTTGAGCGCCTTAAAATAACGAGACCCCGCATGAATGATGCGTAGGCGCAACGGGAACGCCGAGAATGTCTTTCGTATCTCTCGGGCCTCGCCTATCCGCATGAGCCCCGTATCAACAAACACCGCGAGCAAATTCCTGCCGATCGCCCGCGCCACAAGAATCGCCGCAACGGACGAATCCACCCCGCCGGAAAGCCCGACAATGGTGCGCCGCCCGCCAATGGTGCGCCTCGCCTCGTCTATGCATTCTCCGACTATATCGCGCTTTTGATGTGTAGCCCCTCCGACCGCGCGAAGAAAATTTTTAAGCAGGCGCGTCCCGTATTCCGTATGCGTCACCTCGGGATGGAACTGTACTCCCCATATGCGGCGCGCCGCATGCGCAAACGCGGCAACGGGCGTCAGCGGCGTCGCGGCCGTAATAGAAAATCCTTTCGGCACCACGGTAACCGTGTCGCGATGGTTCATCCACACGAGGGATTTTTTTGTGATGCCAGAAAATTGCAGCAAAACTTTTCCAACGGTAAGCATTGCGGGGCCATACTCACCCTTCGCCCCTTGCGACACATTGCCACCAAGCATATGCGCTATCAGCTGGTGCCCGTAACAAACGCCGAGAATGGGAATGTTGGCATCAAAAATCCCGGGGTCAACCCGGGGCGCCGTGCGCTCATAGACCGAACGCGCTCCTCCCGACAACACAATGCCCGCGACCCCGCCCTCCCGCGCCATATCTTCCGCGGTAAACGAGGTGCCGACGATCTTTGGCTCATATCCGAGTTCGCGAACCCGTCGGGATATGAGGTGGGCGTACTGCCCGCCGAAATCGTAGATGAGAACCTTCGTGTGTGTATCCATGCGTCATGGTAGCAAAGCGTCCCGACGCCGTCAAATGCTTGCTCACATATGCTGCCCATATTGATCAAGGAGTTCTTTTACAAGTTTGTTTGCATCTTCGCGGGCACTCTGTATTTTTTTCTGGATCTCAACCGCCCGCCTGTCTGGCGCCTCTTTTTTTAGAGCATGAGCAAAAAGCTCGTGTGCATCCTTCCAAACCCCATGCAAATCGTGTTCGTTCGGATCATAGATCCCCGGTATGCCCTGCCCGCCGAAAAAGATCCGGCCTCCGAGCTTTCGCTGAAGGTCATCACGCTCATCCTTGGCGCCAGCAACAGAGGCGATCTCAAAAGTAATTCCTAATCGGGAAAGTGCATCGGCAATGGGCTGTAAGCTTTTTCCCGTTACGATAGTATCGGTTACAACTAACACCATACCCCCATGTCTCCGCATCAGAGAAAGATCCTCTGTATATCGTTCATTTAGAAACTTCTCAATCTCGGCGGACTTTGTTGCCGCCTCTTCACCCTCAAGACCTCGCGCTCCTGCTAAAAAGGCAGTTGCCGGACCCTTCATATTGTTTTTCTCATAGACCGACTTTAGAAACTGGGTGAAAATAAAAGTTGGGACCCTTCCCGATGCATCGTCCCCGATGAGTAATTTGTATTCCCCCTTCTGAATAGATCGGCGCATTCGGGAAATAAGCTCTCCCATGGGCTCAAATAGGTGTTCAATTTCGGGGTTGCTGAACCCATCGTCTTTTGCCTCCTCTCGCGGGCTCTTGGAGACATCATCCAATTTCACATTTTTTTCAGCGTTTTTCATATATGTTCATTCATCATAAAACTTTTGCCGCGTAATTCAAGAACAATGATCGCCGCGTGCACTACGACCGACACCGCGATAGTCAGGACGCATGCGGCAAGAAGAAATGTGCCGATGCCGACCGGCGATCCGAAGATGCCCATTTCAAAAAGAAACCCGAGAGAAGCGGCGCAGAATAAAAAAAACTTTACCCGATCAACCGATACTTTACCTTGCCCGCGAGAACGAAGAACTATAGCCAGCCGCATGCCATACCGGCGCGCGCGAACAAATATTTCGCACACCTTTAAACATTCAATAAGAAGAACTCCAACAAGAAGATACGCCAGAAGAGCCGTGTCCCACAGAGAAAAAACACCGGCCAGCAGGACAACAAAGAGCATCCCATCCCGTGCGCCGTCCATGGCTCCACCAAGAGCCGTTACTTTATGTGCGGCGCGCGCAAGCATACCGTCAAACATATCGGAGATCGCGGCAAAAAATCCTATGCTGAAAAGCGCCGACATTGGCCATTTGTCATACAACCCTGCAGCAAGAAGCAGAACCAGCGCCATGCCAAAGAGTGTTATCGCGTTCGGATGAATGCCGAGACGCACAAGCGGCAACGTAAGAGGCATAAAAAAGCCGTCACGCTGTAGCGTCTCAAGCCGGTTAAAACCGATAAGCACGGAGGAAAGCATCCTTGCTGAAAAAAATATGGGAACAATAGCGGCACCTACAAAGAGCAGGCAGAGATATACTGCTATGGTTCCGGTATGAAAAATGGTATTCACACGGGTTTTCTTAGCGCTGTGCTTTTTTACTCTTTGCGCTCTGCCGAATGACAAATTTTAATGCGTTCCAATGCGCCCCTATTCCGGCGACTTTTATTTTGCGAAGACCGTGGGCGAGACCAAGCGCCCGAACCCGGCTTTCGCTGAGATCAGTTCCCATTTGCGCGCGTTTTTTTGGCCAAGAAATCCACAGCGCGCCCTCGCGCTTCAGCTTGTCCTTGAGGTGCGGAAGCTGTTCCTGTAATTCCTTGGCCGTATGGACAAAATACTGGATGAAATCAAGAGAACGGCCGCGTCCGTCCTGCCGGATAAAGCCCACAGGAAGCCGCCCCAGCATCTTTTCATATCCTGCCGGAGCGCTTTTTATCGCAAGCACAAAACCCGGCCTAATGCCAAGTTTTTTCACAAGAGATTTTTTTTGCGCCGTCTTCTCAGTCATAGATAATGAAACTTCTTCCAGTATAGCAAAACCGTATCCATACATACAGTGGACAAAACAAAACAGCCCCCGCTTTCGCGAGGACCGCATTGTGGTTGGATCTACCAGGTAGCACCTCCTCTCCTTTCGGAGCGACCGCCACCGCCACCGCCATTTCCACCGCGGTCAAACGACCGGCGGGGAGCGCGTGCCTCCATGGGCCGGGCCTCGTTGACGGTAAGTGTCCGTCCATCAAGCTCCTTCCCGTTCCACATCTGAATGGCTGCTTCCGCATCCTCATCTGTGGCCATCTCAACAAACCCGAAACCGCGCGAGCGGCCCGTCATTTTGTCAAGAATAATGGTCGCTGATTCGACTGCTCCCGCCTGGGAAAAAGCCGCTTTCAGGCCATCTTCAGTGGTTCCGTAGGAAATGCCACCGATATACAATTTCTTTGCCATAATATGCGCTAAATAATTATTGATGTAAGGCGACCGGCGCCTCCGAGAGGCAGACCTTCTCTACTGGCTCCTCCTTACACTAATTACTAGCACAAGGAAAGAAAACCTACTTGAGCACTTACACTAGCATCCAGTATAGCATAGAACAGGATGTGATGCAATAGCCCAGATGAAGCGTTCGGTAGAGTGATCCGATGCGCGGCTCACATGGGTGAAATAGCAAAAAACGACACCACACTCCTTCCATTCGCATCATGCGGCTTCTTCGGCAAGCGACACGTCCATACCTCCTTTCTTTTTCTTCAGATACCGTCGGCGCAGACCCCAGGCCAGGATAATAAACAACGAAAACCCGCCGATAAGAGCGCTAAAAAATAGTATGAAGTGCTGGTCCACAAAGGCATCCGAAACCCATACGCCAAAAAAAGCGAAGGGAAGTTCAGCAATGAACATAACAATGCAGTACCGTAGAAAGTTATAGCGGATAAGACCGAAGATATAGCCGGTCTCCGCCGGCATAATGAGACGAAAGACAAGAGCGAGGGCGAACGTTGCTCTGCTGGAAACAACGTGTGCCATCTCATCGGTCTTTTCTTTTGATACTATCCGTGACACCAGCGGATACCCAAGAAATCTGCCCAACCCATAGGCGATGATCCCGCCGATAACCCAGCCAAGAAGCAGGAGAAAAAATGTGGCGACCGCGCCCCAAATGGCAACGGCGGCCGGGATCAAAAAAACGCTCGTAAAGGGTCCGAACACGACCGACATCGCGGCAAGACCGACAAAAATGCCACCCGCAACGATCGGATTTCTATCGGCATAAAATTCGGCATGCGTGACGGAATTTTCAAAAACCCCATGCAAAAAATATGACGAAGAAAACATGCCAACTATCAGGAGCAGTAGAACAACACTTGATACAAGTGATCTCTTTTCTATCATAAGAAATCGCTGTTAGTTCCCTGAAACATCAATGAGGACAAGGCGGGTTTTTTCCTCTGCGGAAATGATACGATGCAGCTCTTAGATATAAAAAGCGACAGATCTTCAGCCGCCCTTCGTCGGCGCAATAACGCTCATGGGCTTTGTAACGCTACTCCTATGAACATTCGTTCATTATACCCTATTGAAAAAATCCGGGGCTATTGACAATGCACTATAAAAACAGTACGGCAGCAGATGACATACATGATGAACATAATAAAAGCCGCTTTCGCGGCTTGTATACTTTTTGGATCGCTACCGTTTCAGCTTTCCGGCTTTTGCGTAACCGCAGCTCTTCCACATGCCGCGCCCCGCATCTTTCGCTTCGCGCTCTGCCCTCTCAAATTCTGGAGTGCGATCGCTTCCTTCCAGCATGTACGCAAACGCATACCCGCCGCGAATGAGTTCCGTATTTACGAAAACCCCGTCAACATAGACAAACCGCAGAAGCCGTCCGTACTTGTCGCGATCGCGCCTGCCCTTCTCAAGACGTACCGTTTTCCCCTCAACCATCTCGCGATTCTTTGCCGCAGCTTCCTTACCAAAACACTCTTTCTTTGTCGTACTCTCGGGCGTATTCACGCCAAGATACCGGATTTTTTCTCCACCCTCTACTTGAATAGTGTCGCCATCAACGACGCGAACAACTTTCACGAGACCGAGAGAACCATCGGCATCACCTTCGCTGTGACTTGCCGGAGCAATGTTCCGAGCAAAGGCAAACCCCAACACGCCGCCAATACTGCTACCGAACAGAACGCCTAGAAGAAAGAGGGTGAGCGTGAAGCGATCAAACGCTTTTTGTGGCATTAGCCCCTCCGAACTCAAGGCGAAAGAGTTCCGCGGCATTCTTCCAAAAAAAGCGCTCACGTACATCGCCTTCCGGAAACAGGTCACGGGTCACACGAACATATTCTGTCATGCTCTCAATGGGCCAGTCGGTCGCAAACAGCAGTTTTTCCAATGAGCCGATGCGAAGATGCAGTTGCGCCATATCACTTTGGAAGGCCCCAACCTCTTCTTCCGAAAAAGGATCTGAAAACTCTGCGAAATATCCCGATACATCAAGATACACATTCTCATGGCGCCCGACAACCGCCGCCGCGTCAACGATCCAGGGGTTGGCGATGTGCGCAATGACGATCTTCAGATCGGGAAAGTCCACGGCCAATTCGTCAATGGGAAGGGGCTGTGCGTATTTGAGAAGCCCCTTCGGAGCGATGATGTTCCATAAGTATCCCGTGTGAAAGATCGCCGGCAGCCCCGCCTCTGCAAGTACTTCATACAGACAGTGAAGCCGCCTATCGTTCGGCCAGAAGCGCTCGTATCCGGTATAGAATTTAAGACCATGAAGCACATGCGCCTTAAGCGCGTCTTTCAGAAGATGAAATTTCTTGCCGTTCAGCGTAAATGGGCTTGCCGTACCGATGGCATGAAGCTGCGGATACTTCTGGAGCGCACTAATAAGGTTCTCGGTTGAAATGCCCTGCTCGGGAAACTTATGCTCCTTCGCAAATGCCAGCGCGTGATCAACTCCCGCCCCGTCCATTGCCGCTATCAGCATGTCGGGAGTTACATCAACTTTTTCGCCCAGCATATTGTAGGTTCCCAGATGCGTATGCGTATCAACGATCACGCGCGCCTCCGATAATAGTTTCAAAGAGTAAAGACATTGTACAGCATTTTATTGAATAAGTCAAGTTTTTGTTCAGTCAGTAAAAGAAAACTGCCTGCAATGCAGGCAGATGTACGCTATCCTTACTCCCTCCCCCGCTCAACTACGGCGATACCAAGCCGCGGGCGCAGAAATCCATCATCCAGATCAATCCCGAGAATACCTCCGGCAAAACTCATCAGAAGTTCGGTCCCATAGTAGTCCCACACAAAATCAACCTTGCTTACGTGCGGCGGGAACATGTCAGTCGTAAGACCGCCGAAAACCCGCTCACGTTCCCAGTTAAATTCCGATCTCATCTGTGGAACGCCAAGGCCACCGTCTTTTAGGTAGGCGAAAAATGCCGTGATCCATCCGCCAACATATGGCCCGCCCGAGCCCTCATTAAACTTGTAAAGCGACTTCCAAAAGCTATTCCGCACGGGAACGCCAGCGGCTGCCGCCGCAAGCGCATCAAGCACCGGCACAAGGTCATTAAAGTATCCCGCAAGCGGCGGGAAACGCCTTGCAAGCAAGCGCGCACCATCACGCAACAGTTCCCAGTCCTTAGCCGTTCCCTCAAGACGAACCGCAGGAATTCCGCACATGGTCTGCCATTCAAAGTCATAGTACTTTGAAACGACATCCATGAACGAGACAAGCGTTGCCGCTTCGCTCTCCACATTCATGGTACTGAACTGTGGCAGAAACTCCAAAAGCACCGTGGGAGAGATTCTCTCGCGTAGTGGTGCCTTTACAAACCCGATGGAGCGCTCCCAATTATTCGCCTCCCCGTACACTAGAGAGTCGTCACGAACCACAATCTTCTGCTTTTCGCCGGGAGTCGTCGTGAACATGTTGGCATACGCGCCGGCATCGCCCTTCACGACCTGTGCTACCTCGTGAACGATCGCATACCATAATACCTCGGGCGAAAGAGAGAGAGAGGAACATGATAACTGAACGCATCGTGTGCGGCGCGCACCAAAAAGCTTACGGTCTCTACGGGATAATAACCTACCTCACTCTCGCCCGTAACGGTCGCGAGAGCGGTACGGCTCATATAGTGCACCAACTTTGGAGTACCGAGTACACTTTCAAAAAATGGCGCGGAAGAGCCAATAGAAATTACGGGATTCCTCACCTCAACGCCAGGAATTTCAATGACCTTCATGCTGTCTCCCCTCGTGAGCATACTGTGAACAGCAAATAATTATATAGCATACAAAATAAATAATGGCAAATCTAGCCATGGTACATTCACTAAAAAACCACATGCCACATTTCCTCATATTTTCGCGACCACTAGAATATGAGGAAATTTAAATTTTCCTCAATGCATTTACAAATAATAAAAATTAAAGAGCCCCGTGAATCGGGGCTCGGACTTCTAACACTACTCTGCGAAAGAGGGGCTAGGCAGAGGGCGCGGCACCGGCCGGAGCGCCGGCCTTCGCGTCCGTGGTTTAGTCCCTACTGCGGCTTGTTCCGCAACTTGATGTCATCCGACTTCTTCGTATCAAATGTCCGCTGGGTTTCGTCGGACGTTACGATATCATACTTGGCAAGATCGGCTCGCGGAAAACCGAGAGCACCGAGGAAGAAGCCGCGTAGCGGGTTCTCCTGAAGGTAATTGAGATAGATCTGCTTCTTGTCCAGAAGCATCTTCTGATCTGCCTCAAAGCTGTTTCTTCCGGCGACGATAGTCGTCTGAAGGTTGGTGTACAGTTTTGAGTCAACCTGCGGATTATGCTCCCTGATGAACTGGAAAACCGCCTTAGAACCCTCGGCCCCATAGCGACCCCGCATGACCCCGTCGTAGACACTCTTCATATCCGCGACGTACATATCGGGAACCTGGGCCGACTCCTTCAGCTTCTTCCAATAATTATCATAGTTGTTCTGATTCTGCTTGTACTGGGCCTCAAGCCCATTCTCCATGCGTACGGCAGTGCCGTACATACCGAAGAACATCATGACACCAATGATACCAACAAGCATCAGAACGCCTAGGACTCCAAGTACTGCGATCACTCCCTTACCCATTGTGTTCCCCTTTTCGTTTGGTGGTGGTTTTATACGAGGCCGCGGCCGCTGTGGAACGGATCTTCCCTCCAGAAATACACCGTACAGCCGATAGAAATACCTGTGCCGAGAACAAAAAGAAGGATGAGTGCCCAGGTGGGAGGACGAATCCCTGCCATAAGGTACTCAAAGTCCTCCATGGGCCTGCGAACAAACGACCTTTCTATCTCGGTACGGAGCTTGGCAACTATCTCATCACGTCTCTCAAAGGTGCCAATCTCCTGAAGATCGTTCACAAGCGCTACCTTCAAATCCTCGGCTCGCGTCCAGGACATCGTTCGTACCCATTCTATCCTCGGGAAGTGCTCGGCCCCAAAGACAACAACAAAGTCGTTCTTCTTTCCCCCAAGCCACGCTTCTTCAAGCGCATGGACATAGGCAGAATCAGATGTCGGGACGACGAGCATGATAATGTTCACCTGCTTCTTTCGTCCAAGATCGGCATTGAGTTCCATCAACTGCCGATTCCAAAACGCCACCTCTCCAACGGGAATACTTGCAGAACCCGCAGCCATGAACCGGTTGACGTAGTGGTAATCGTAGATGCTCGCCGGATAGGCCGGGAGAAGCGGTTTGAATTTTTCGGCAAGACCTTGCTTCCGCAGTAAACTCCAAGGATTCGCCTTGATGTAGTTTGTATAGGCATGGGTAAGCGCAGTCGGATCTCCTATCCGCGCTTTCGTAAACCGAGGCGGCTCGTAGGAGCCCCTGCGATCTATACGGGCGATGCCTACCTGCTCGCTGTTTGAGGTAGTAAGCACCCAGTTCCAATCGTTGACATGCTCGTAGCACGTATCGTAACACGTACTGCACGTGGTAACTCCCTTGCTATCTGTGCTGCAATTGCACTGATGCGGATTGCAAGAATAAGAGTGCTCGCACGAAGTCCACTCTTTTTCTTTGCCCGCCACGCGGCCACTCCAAACCTCTACATCATACGTTGAAGCCATGCGGGATATAAAGTACCCCCCGACGACAACGATCACTACGAGCCCGATGAGAACGCCAAACTCCCGCAATGTTATGACGTAGTAACGATCACCTCTGACAATACTGACCAGAAACCCGCCAAGCGCGATGAGAATCGGAACAAGAAGGAGAAGTAGAAGCTCCATCGCGTGCCACCCCCTTTCATGATTTGGCAAAGTTCAACGGTTTCTATTATACAGTATATGACTAAACAAGTCAATATACAGTGTTTTGCGAGGGTTTCAGCGAAGATCCTTCATGAGCCACTGGACGCGGCCGACGGTGCCGTCCACGAGGCGTACCTTCACTCCACGCGAGTGGTCTTCTTTTGACGTCAAAATGTCTTTCACGATGCCTTGTGTGAAGTTATTGGTCCCATATTCGGATTTCTCTATAACCCAGACCGCGTCTCCCCTCTTTATTTCTGACCTTCTCGGCGGGTTCGTGTTGTCGTGTGGTCCTAACGGCATGTGCTTGACAAATGATTTATTATATGATACTCTCAATTTGAGGTAGCTCAATCCACTGCACAAGGGAGATGGCGATGGTCAAGATTTTCACGTATGAGTATCAGATTACTGTTAATAATGCCGTGGTGGGCAGGAAGATCCGGGAGATACCGCAAACAGTGATAGAGGACCAGGTTAATGCTTTCGTGAACCATCTACCGGGAAGTCGCCCACGCCACAGCATTCAGTGGCTTCAATCATCCACCGACTACATGACGACGATCACCGCCGTCATCACCTACTAGAAGACGCGCGAAGAACAACGAGGCCCCCGGGCCTCTTTTTACATAGCGAATTTTTTCAGTGCTTCAAAATGCGTTGCCATATATCCACCTATTTCTTTATATCTCCTTTGATACGCCCTAGTGCATCTCGCTCCTCTTCAAGTGTTTTATGAAGGGCCTCAAGCTCGCGCTCCAACAATCGTGGGATCTTCTCCGTGATCATTCGCCTGTATCCCTCCTCAAGTATTGAACCGGAAAGAAGCGTTGAGATGCCGGCGATCAATTGCGCGCGCTTTTCTGTCTTTGGAAAAACCACGCGGTACTCGCCGGAATCAATCATGTCAATGACGGCCGGAAAAAAATCGGGACTGGCCGAAGGAACGGCGACCGTGACCCATGAGCGACTATCATCATCCCCATCGTGTCCGTGCGCCACAACATTCACCCCTCCTGAAAGTATTTCATGGAGGCGCACCGACACTCCGCGGCGTTCCGCCTCCTCAACTCCTGACACATCAACATGAAGCGTCCGGTCCACGGATACGAGGCCCAGATCGCGCTCATCCGCGCGCCGAATAATGTGAAATATAATTGAATTATCCATGTGGTTTGTGGTTTTTTTGAATGAATATTCTTGGGGGGGTTATCGTATCCCCGGATATCCTTGTTGAAACATAGTCCGCTTGTGCATTTTGAAAGTTCAGCACATCATAATCGGGGTCGGTACGGGCGAAAAACCACTTGATAAGCTCAAGGTCTTTTTCCGGAAGACGCCCAGGATCTTGTCCTCCCTTCCAGTAGAAGGGGGGACGTTCAAAATATTCCCTCATGATCTCGGCCCAGTACTCGTTTGCTTTTATCTGCGACTCTTTCTGTGGCGACATATTTTCTACACCCTCAACATATGACGAGACGAACCGGTCGGATGCTTCTATACGTTCAAGGACTTTTTGCCAGAACTGAAGCCGCTCTTCAAACGACATCACCGTATTCCCCCTCCAGTCAACAATATGACCCATCTCATGCGTAAAGACCTGGAGCAGAAGACGTGGATCTTTACAACCGGCAAAAAACTCTATCGTGCCCGTCTTAGGGTTTGCCTCCGCGCATGTTCCAGCATTTTGTAAATTTTTTCCAAGATAATGAACCCCCATCGGTTTGTCTACATCACTGTATGTGATAGACCTCACATGTCCAAGCCAGGATTTCGGATATGCGGCCATCAAAAAACTTTTAAATTCCGCACTATGAATACCGGCGATCTCCAGACCCTCAAGAGCGGGAAATGATTTTGCTTTTTTCATCTCCGGCCGTTTTTTTATCCCTTGGACAAATTCAACATAGGATACGGCGCCGGTTTCGCCCATCTTTTCCTGTTGTGTCCAGATCCGCCTCTCGTATGCTGATTTGGCCGGATAGTACGCATTCAAAAGTGCGCCAGACCCCGTCTTATCAAAAGTCCATAACAACGCTTCTTCCATTTTTTTCATATCTACCTCTGCCTGCTGCATCTCTAAAGTGGCAGTTTTCTCTTTCTCGAGGGCCATCGTTGCCGGTTGCTCCGGCATTTTTGGAAGCGTTGGTCGCTCTCCTCTTGGTTCTACCTTGCGCACCACCGACGGTTTACCGAGATCGCGCACGGTGGGACCGGGACCACGCCGTGGTTCGTCCCCCCGGGCTTTATTCCATATATTAGTTAGCACCTGCAACAATGATGACTCTCTACCTGCGCGATCCTTCTTTACAACCTCGGTCGCAGATGATCCGGAGCGTTGTCTCTCGCCAGCAGCCGCTTGCAGAGGACCCCCGCCGGCGGCAACAGCCATCCAGGCGCTGAACATAAGCGCACCAACCTTACGAGTCATTTCCTTCCGAATCCGTTCGCGCCGTGACCGCATCCTTTCCTCGGGCGTAGGCAAACTTCCCGCGCTCTCTATTGTCGCACCGAATTCTTCCATACAGATCAGATAAACCCTTTTAACAGTTCAAAATCCTTGGCGAGATCTTTTTTCAAGTTTGGATTATACAAGGTCGCGGCGGGATGATAAATAGGCATAAGCGTCAGCGTGCCATATGACGCCTGAGCCATAAAAAGTTTTCCGTGCATACGCGTGATCGTCGTAAGTTCTGCTCCCAGTCCAAATTTTTCCAAAAGATACTTCATGGAGTAGCGCCCCAGCATGACGATGATTTTCGGCTGAATGATCTCAATTTGCCGGTCTAGGAATGGCGCATAGCAGGCGATCTCTTCGGGCAGAGGATCGCGGTTGTTCGTCGGCCGATCTTTTACTATGTTCGTTATGTATACATCTTTCCGTACAATGCCAACTGTTGCGAGCATCTCATCAAGCACTCTGCCTGCGGCTCCCGCAAACGGCCGCCCCGTCAGCGCCTCGTTCCTGCCCGGCGCCTCGCCCACAAACATGATGGATGCGCAGTGGCTTCCCTCACCGATCACACAATGTGCTTTATTTCGCATCCGCTCGGCATACAATGGCGAGGTTTTAAGGTTTATAACCTCGTCTTTAATCTGACGAAGAAGTTCAGTACGATTGTCTTCGATCATATTAGTAAATTATATATCTCAATACATATACATCCTACATCTGCCCACAAAATAGTATCATAAGTATACTTTGTGTGGGCTTTTTTACAAAAATAACCGATAGAAAGGAGCGAAAGATGCCTAGGGGCCGAGCACGGTGAGATGCGTATCGCGAAATAGCAATACATGGTCTTTGTGCCATTGTGACACTTGCTTTTTTATTTTTTCGTGGTACATATACTTTTAGCACCCACATACGACACCCCCAATGGTACGAACACCACAACACATCGCCATTATTCCGGATGGAAACCGCCGCTGGGGAACGCGTCTCGGCATTGCTCCCTGGGAGGGGCATCGCGAGGGCCGCAGGACATTCGTTACCATCGCGCGTGCGATCTTTAACACATCTATCCCCTATTTCACCTTCTGGGGAGCATCGGAAGATAACTTACTGAAGCGCCAGCAAATTGAGCGGAAATGGCTCCGCATCCTTTTCGGAGAACAGCTTGAGGACACCGAGATGCTGAAAGAACTTCACGCGCATGAGGTTCGCTTCCGGGTCATTGGCCGCTGGCAGGAGCACCTAAGCAATAATGAGGCGCTGGGAAACAAGGTGCTGGCGATTGAGCGCGCAACCGCACACTACACCAAGCGCGAATTCACACTCCTCTTTGGTTACGACGGCAAACGCGAGATGCGGGAAGCACTGCACGCCTGCGTTACGGCCGGCTATGGCCCCCACAATGAAACCGCGCTTCGCGAAAAATTGTGGACGGGGCACCTGCCAGATGTTGACCTCATCATCAGAACAGGCGAGGAAAAAGAGGGGTGGCTTCATTGGTCCGCGGGATTCATGATGTGGCTTGCCGCAAACGCCGAAATACGCCCGACAAAAACCCTTTGGCCCGATTTTACCGAGCGGGAACTTGCCGATATTCTTTCGGAATTCGGAGAACGCGAGCGGCGGTTCGGCACATAGCCCACACATGGTATATCATCCAGCCCGGAAGACCCGGGCTTTTTTCTTTACCCACCAGGGCCCTCATGCGACTTGTTTCTCTTTTGAGACCAGCACGAAATCAACCATCTTAACAATTGTACCCATCGTTACCGCGTTTCCATAATGCGAGCGAAACGCCTCAAGCATTTTCTCCCTACTATCAAATTTTTCTTGCCCGATAGCATCCTGTTCATTGATCTCTCCGAGAGGTTTTTCTCTGACTGAAATAACTTTGGCAGTAGCGAACTCCCTCCCGGTTTCATGTTCAACAAAACACAACGTGTCGCCAACCCGCAGATCCTTATCATCAAAAAGCCGCCACGTGGATGTCTTTTTCCGGGAAAGTATGGGTGGTATGAGGTTGGCGATAAACTTAAGTGTTTTCATGACTGAATCTGCGACATAAAACATTTTAGTATCCTGCACAAAAGAACTACTCGCCGTTCACCACAAACCACTTCCCCTCGCTCACAACGTCAACCTTCCCGTCAGCGACCCTCACGGCGGAGTTGTCATCCAAAACATAGACCTTTTCCTTCGTCCCCATAACGGCCTTTTTGATAGTATCTTCGCGCACCTTTGTGAAATACGGCGAGTTTAAGTGCGGGAGCACATAAAAATCCACAAGGCCGAGACCTGCCATATCTTCCATTCTATCCATATCCTCTTCATATACTATCTGCGAAATGGTGAGGGCGAGGTCGGGGTTTGTTACCATGCTTCCGGCGCTCAATCCTGCGTATACCTTCGTCTTCAATAATTCCGGCAAAAGAGGAGCAAGGCCTGATCTATTGATCCACTCCATTAGGTGGTACGTATTACCTCCTCCGAAAAAGAGGACGTCCGCCTCTTCCAGTTTTGGCCTCCATATTTTTTCATCAACCGCCGAAATGTCCGCAATGTCTATTGATCTAAAATTCTGTTTTTTCAGATTTATCAGATCATCAATAAGCCATTCCTTATCGCCCCTCTCCACGTTCGCGGCGGTGAGGATGAATACCAGTGACGTGTCCTCCGGCTTTTTCCCGACAAGATCAAATAACGCTCGCACCAATGACGGGTTCGTAATGCCGCCCGATGTAAGAAGTAATTTCATAGTTTTTGGTCGCGTGCGTGAAGCATCCTATGCCCACGAGGGCACCCACCTCATACCTGCAGTTCTAACTTCGGCCATTTTTCCAACCACTTCTTTTCTGCAACCCGTGCCCTCACTTTTTCCATATGAGCAAACTTTGGGCTTGGTCGGACAATAAGATTGACCAGATCGGCTATGCCGTATGGGGCAACGATCTTCAGTTTTTCATTGTTAAGAGTGACACCAACTGCAGTAGCCGTTTCCGGCCAACAGGAAAGAGCGTCTTCGGTAGATGTATACGGCGGCACACCGTTCCACACGTGCGCGTAGAATTCATTCACTATTTCCCATGGGAGCTCCGTCTCCCTCGTTAATCGTTCTGACAATGCGTTGTCGGCCCTCTCGCCATTGCCATGTGGGTCATAATAGACGAGGTCAATGTCTGTGATATCTGGGCGCGGCTTCGTATATCCATGCAGATGATCCCACACCTTGCTCCTGACAAATCCCGCTCCTATCACCCAATCGGGTAAATGCAGTCCCTCGGCAATACGCAAGACGCTCATCATCCATTCGTCTTCTCGTATGATATGTATAATATCTTTCTCGGTCATAGTAATCGTATGTGCCCGGCCTGTAGGCCGTATCGCTGTTTCACCCATTTTTTATTGTCTTCCAGAACTTCTTTCCCGTGCTTGTTATCCGGAGCTATGACAAGATCAACCGACCAGTTTTTCTTGCAGTTTTTTGGCGTATGCACAAGAACCATAAAATCAACGTCCGCAGGACGGCTCTTGCGTCCGGTAAAGCTTCCCATAAGATGCATTTCTGAAATGGGAAGAACTTTCTTTAACTTTTGCACGATCTTCGCCGCATTCTTCCACGCCTCTTTCCGGTACGAAGACCGCAGTAGTTTTTTTGGAGGTTGATATGCCATATCAGTGAAAAATGAACACCCGCATACTCCATCCCGTTGCATGCTATATTTGTCCCGATCTCAAAAAATCGTTAAGATGGTTGAAAAATTTCTCACGATCTATGGCGCACCCTACTTCAACATTACCCACACCCTCAACAAACCGCGTCCGGCCGACCGTGTCCCCACTGGTATCAACTTCTACCATTCCGCACTTACTCGTGACAAGCGCGTCATCTACCATCCATAAAAATGCTACCGCATCCCAAAATATTGGGTACATCTCTCTCACTTCGCGCTCCATCGCCCACCGATGCGTTATAGCAAAGAAGCGTGCCTGCGGCGTTGCTATAGATGTAATGCTCTCAAACTCTTTTCGGGTTATGCCCACCCGATCGGTCACATCAAGACCGACAACTTTTATCGGTACGCCGGAAGAATACACAGAACGCGCCGCCTCCGGATCAATGAACGCGTTATATTCCGCATACTCGGTAGCATTACCTTTCACCCGAAAAGCACCATTCATAAGATATAGTTGTTTTACGGAACGCGCACCAACCACTTCTATCAGTTGGGCGATATTGGTCAATGGGCCTATTGCAAGTATAATCACGTCACCATGGTGCCTCTCAAGAGTGCCTCTCATAAAATCCACAGCGCCTTCCTTTTCAGGAATGGCTACTGGAGGGGGCAACGACACATTACCAAGGCCGTCACCGCCATGAGTACCATCAGCGGACAGGTAGAGTTCTCGCGCCAACGGTTTTTGGGCGCCGATGTAGACAGGAATTTCCATCCTATGAAAATATTGCAGCACCTTCAGGGCGTTACTCGTGGTCACGCTAACCTCCTTGTTACCGGCGACCGTGGTGATGCCAAACACATCAAGATGCGGGCGTGCCAGGGCCATCGCTATCACAAGCGCGTCATCTATGCCCGGATCACAATCAATGATAATTTTTTGCTTTCCCTGTTCCATGACATTTTCCAAGACCCGATACGAACGAGAAAAACACTACTTCCACTGACCGGTATAGGTCTTTTTCGTAGCCGGAACGATCGGCTCAAACCTCATAAATTGCTTGGTTGGTTCTTGTTCCATGTTTTGTATCACTGTCAAAACAGTGCGCATCGTTCACTGCTTTTTCTTCCGGCTAAAGATCGCGCACAGTATCACGCTGGGCAAACTCACAAAAGCGATACTCCCAAGCATATTGCTCACGATACGCAACTGCCCGTATGTTACCACATTCAAAATGACCGAAACAAACCATCCGACCGCGCTTACAAGAAATACCAGAAACCACACCAGTAAACATGTACGACTCATGGCAATTTTTATATGTTCTCCCATCCCAGCGCCCAATGGCTTGACAAACTCATACTATTTGTTCTATTTGTAATAGAGATGTGTACCTCCAATGAAAAGGGGCGATACAATGCATAAGAAAATTGGTGACTCCCTGCATCTCTCCAACCAATTCGGCACTGAAACCGTGCGCATCCTCCAGGTCCACGAATACCCAGACGGTGGAATTACCTATGGCTTTTTTTCACCGACTGCAGGAAGGGGCCTGCTCAAGGACTGCGACTGTGCCGATTGTATGCCGCTCCACGCAAAGCGCAAAGCAAGCGGCGAACAATACATCGGCAACACCAAGCGTGGTGTGCTTATAAAATTTTAACGTTCTCCAGTGCCCACGGCATCAGACCGGGGCGTTTTTTTATTCCATGCATCCCGCTTACTTTTATACTTTCTGCCTATGCCACACGAATTTTAGCCACATTTTTTTAAATAATGGCAGGGTCAACGTTGACAACATAAAAGCTACTGCCGGCACTACTGCGTTAAGCCATGGATGCGAAATGCCGATCGCCCACATGTACACCCCGATTGCACAATACGTACATAGCGTGAGCATCACTCGCCTTGTCCAGCTTGTTTCCCATGCCTTGTCCGCCTCAACACTTCTATTCCGTTCTTCAATCTTTTGAATTTTTTGCTCAACAGTTTCCATAGTATTTCATGGCGCTTATGTACAGCTGTTCTGCCGCACGAATTGAATGCAAACTGCCACCTACTGAACTTCCTCACTTAGCTTAACATCTCTGCTTTCCGCAGGCAGCCCTTCAGTAATGCTGCGTCCGCCCTGATCCTGCGAAACGACCTT
>Ga0155890_133_pt1 | contig 20827 bp, 12 predicted proteins | sample RifCSPlowO2_01_FD_107544 | JGI IMG/M metagenome (GOLD analysis project Ga0155890, IMG submission 107544) | Candidatus Sungbacteria bacterium RIFCSPLOWO2_01_FULL_51_34
ATGCAGAAAGCTAAGCAGGAATTATTTAAATCTTTCAGAAAGTGACGACGCCAATGTGGGGATCATATGTTGACTGGAAAAGACTGACCCGCGCACACAAAAACCCCGCAAAGAGCGGGGGCGCCATCGGTCAAAAAAATCTACGTAACTCCACAAACTGCTTCGTTTTGAACGCATAGAGCTTCGCCGGGCGCTGGCGAAGGCCGGTCCGTTCGCGTGAAAGGGGCTTTAAGAGTCCCAACGACAAAAGCTTCTTCCGGAAATTTCTCTTATCAACCTTCTTCCCCCAAATGGACTCGTAAATCGCCTGAATATCCGAAAGCGTGAAGGCGGGCGGAAGCAAGCTCCAGACAACATTTGTGTACTGGATCTTATTCCCCACACGGGTCACCGCGTACGCGATGATGTCTTTGTGGTCAAACGCAAGCTTCGGCAGATTGTGCACGGGAAAGAGACGAGCATCAGCGGCATCATCCCCCGCCCTGATCTTCAGTTGCGAGGCGGGAACAAGCGCGAAGTGCGCGACCGAAACAACTCTTCCGCGAGGATCCCGCCGCGGCTCACCGAACGTATAGAGTTGTTCCAGATACGAAGCGGAAAGGCCCGCCTCCTCCAGAAGTTCGCGTTCGGCCGCCTCGCGCGGCGTTTCATCTTCCTCTACAAACCCTCCGGGAAGCGCCCAGATGCCCGCGAAGGGTTCGTACTTCCTCTTTACCAGAAGAACGTTAAGCGTATCGTCAACAACGGTAAATATCACCATATCAACCGTCAGAGAAAAGTCCTGTCTTTTTCCATTCATGCGTTTTGTTCCCATGTATATTCCAGCGATTAGTGTACTTGATACACTATAGCACGATCGGCCGCCTCCGTCAAACTACGCGCCGGGCGTAACCAAAAAAGAGTTCTTGCCCCGCCGTTTTGTCTCCTCACCGATCTGTCCTCTGATCTTTGCAAGCGCGTGCTTTACCAGTTTTTCTTCCGGGTTTCCGCCGCCCTCAATAAGCCCCCGTAAAAATCCCATGAACGCATTCATCTCTCCCTTCCCCTCCTCCCCGCGGCGCCCTTCCAAAAGTTTCAACAACTGGGGCACTGCGGCACGAAGCGCTTTTTCTACCGCCCTCCTTTTCCCTTCAACCGGCTCTGCCTCCTCAAACACCCGTTGCGCAGTAGTAAGCGGCGAGAACAAGAATTCACGGGCCTCGCTCACGATCTTTTGATACTCATCTTTGATCCACAAAACCCGCGTCTCAAGAGCTGCTCGCGCAAAAGCATTATCAAAGTTGTACTGTAACAACCGCTCAAAGGCCTCCTCCGGAATACTCATCGTTGAAACATTAAATGCGTCAATAATGTCCTCCCAATCAAGTCGGTCGCGAACGAACTTTTTATCGTCATACTCTCTCGTTTTCACCTTGACCGTCTCCATCTCCCCCTGCTCATTTCTGTACCGAGCCATAAGACCCTCAAGATTTTTCAGGTTCCCTTCCTTCTGCGCGAACGCGTAGATATCGGCGATGGACATGCCGGGAAATTCCTCCGTCATATCCCGCGCGGTATGCGCTCCTAATTTTTTTGCCGTTCCCGCAACCTCCTCCCATGAGGCCTCGCTACCCGTTGCGGTATCAATGCTGTTCAATAGTATCAGTTCCCGCCGTCCACCATAATCAACAAGATGAGAGTCGTTCGGCAGGATGATCTCAAAGAGATATGTTTTAGAAGAATCAAGGGCGCTTATATCCATCCCGGCAAGCATCTCCTCGCTCGGCTTCGTATAATCCTCGTTCTGAAAGCTAAACTTTGTGGCGACCCGCCACCTACCGCCCCAAAAATAGGTGATGCCCATGGAGCCGTTCACCTTTTCAAATACCTTCTCGGGGACCATGGTAAGTTTTTCAAGAGGAATTTCATCTCCCGCTTTATGCGTTTTTTTGAACGGCCGCGCCACCGGCATTCCGGCTCCGTCAAGAATGAGTCCGCGGAAATTCCGTAAAACAGGGTACTGATCCCACAAGCTACCAAGTTCAGTGACACCCGAATACGTCACAAGCGTTAACCCGGCGTACTCTCCATCGCCGCGCTTCACCTCAACAAGGCCTTGCTGCCTGAGATACTCAACGAAAAGCAGAAGGTTCTCCCCTTCCGGCAGTTTTTCTCCCTTCAGCATCTCATAGAGCTTTATAACAGACGGCTCCTCGGCGGAAGCAAGTTCAAGTTCCGGGTAATACATCCCCCAGAGCGTTCCTTTGAGCTCTACTCCCGCATCAAGAACGGCGGTACCCGATATGCGCTCCATCATGGGTTCCTCCTCGTGCGTATGACCTCCGACAACAAGCACCTCCGGATCGTGTGCGACTGTATTCGGCAATTTCCACACCTCTGCCCTGCCGCCGACAAATGCGCCACTGCGAGCCCCGTGAGTCATGCTATGCGTCTCCCAGTCCGGAACCACCTCTCCCTGCCGCGGGATGCGCGGAAGCGATGCATGCACCACAACGAGATGCTTCCACTCTTCGTAATATGGAGCACGTTCCAGCATCTCAATGATCTTTTGAATTGATCCCGGCGACAGGCGCTTTCGCAATTCTCTGACGGTCTCGTTTGTCTCGCCAGATGATATCGCCTCCCCCTTCAATCCTTTTAAAAGATTCTCGTCATGATTTCCTTTTACCAGAATGGCCCGCCCGGAACGAACAAGCGCCGTAATATATATGACGGATTCGGCATCATACGGTCCGCGATCCGCCATATCTCCTACAAAAACTATCTTTCTTTGCGATGCATCCTCGCGCTCTTCTTTCGCAGAAACATTCTCTTTCCGGATACGGCCGGCAAATTCCCTCATTGCCCGATAACACCCCTGAACGTCTCCTACGAGAAACAACGGTTCATCATCCTTCGCATTGCGCTGAACCACGACATCCCGTACGAATGCCATGTCGTCCGCATCCGAAAAAATCTGCGGAATGTGTATGCTCCGTCGTTCCTCTGCTGATCCGATCGTCCGCTGAAGGCCTCCTATTCCCCGAAACTCCTTCGGGTACAAAACAACAGTCGTGAGATTGTGGTGTATGCGCTGACGCAATATGAATGCCATAACATCCGATACAGCGTCATCCGTAATATCGGCATGAATTCTTCGGGCTACCGACTCGGCATCAATAATCTGATGCGAAAGAAAGTTTTCGCTGATGCGGTCACGCGCTGCATCCCCCATGCTCGCCTCTACGAACATGACCGAGCCCGCCTCTATTATTTTCGTCCCCTCTGATGGCAATCGCTCTTTGGAAATAAAACCTGTCTCGGCGGCACCCAGCATCGCCTGCGATACCCGCGCCTCTTTCAAAAGCTCTTGATCGGCTTCCCATGCCTCCCGGTCATCTTCCGGTAACACAATGTGTGTTGTATCGGCATCATCGTGCTCCACAACATGCACCTCGGACACATGTGGATTTTTTTCCAATGAACGACGGGCCGTTGCATACACCCCTCGCCTCCTCTTAATATAGCTGGCGCCGACATCTTTGCCTCTTTTTTTATTCTGCTCAACGCTTTCGGCAACCGACGTATTCAGAAAAAACGCCACAATCTTCGCGCCTGTTGCTTCTGCGACCTGATAGAACTGCGCTCGCGTGTTTTCTGAAAGATTTTGTGCATCTATGACTGCGATCTCGCCGCGTCCTAATCGTTCTTCGGTTATCTTTCGCGCAAGCGTGAACGCCGCATCGGAGACAAGCTGGTTTCTTGAATTATTAGAGAATTCCTCCCGAATGCGGTCGGTAGAAATAATGGCGTCAAGTGGAAAATGCGTCATGGCAAACGTGCTCTTCCCGCTTCCGGGAAGTCCCGCCAGTAGTACAAGTGTTTTTTTACCAATAATAATCTCACGAAACTGCTCGTGCGCCTCCGGAGAGACATGTTTTTCTGATTGTTTTGGCATCTCACTGTTTGATCTCATACATGTAGAATACCACCGCCAGGCATATCTTTCCAGAATATATCCACCTTGCGCTTTAGCCGCGACAAAACTTCTGTTACGCTTACCCCATGGGACGCAGATCAAAAAAACGGGTAGGGCGCGTGACGGCGATCATATTTATCGCTTTTTTTGCGCTGATGGCGGGCACCGCACCGTACGCGCGCTTACTTGAGAAACGCTACTATGGGTTGCTCTCCCCGATCGTTACCGACCGCAACGGGACCCTTATAGAAATTACAAAGACGCCACGGGATACCTTTTCGCGTCCACTCAACGAACTCCCGCCAACCCTCAAAGAACTTCTTATACGAAAGGAGGACCGTTTCTTCTACTGGCACCCAGGCATAAATCCGTTCAGCGTGCTCCGCGATCTTGCCGGACTTCCGTTTTCGCGCACACTCCGCGGCTCCAGCACTCTTACGCAACAGCTCGTGAAAGTACTGCTGGGCAACGAATCGCACCGCACCATCAGAAACAAGCTGGTGGAAACATGGTATGCGATCGCCCTTGAACTTCATCTCTCCAAAGAACAGATACTGACCATGTACGCAAACACCGCCTACTTCGGAAACCAGGCGCAAGGCGTTGAGGAGGCAAGCTACTACTATTTCGGAGCGCCCGCCGCTTCCCTCACCCAGGTTCAAGCGCTCAAACTGCTTACCGCCCTTAATGCCCCCTCCGCCCGATTCCCCGGCACCGATCGCAATACCGCAATGGCGGCGCGCCTTGCCTCGCTGTTTGACATTCCCGTAGATGAGGCGGCCCTTGAAGAAAAATGGGTCCTTGCCCGCGAAGAAAGAACGCACGCTACGGTGTTTGAACTGAACTCACTCGCGCCACCCTGCCGAGAGTCCTGCGCCCTTTCCGTTGACAGTGAGCTGTCCGAAAACCTCCGCGAAATCCTCCGGAGGAATATCGCCTCCCCAGCGTTTGAGACCGTCAAAAACGGGGCCATCGTCGTCATCCTGCTCCCATCAACGGAACTTCTTGCCGTCGTTGGATCCCCCAATCCCGCATCATCCGGCGATGGAGCAAAAATAAATATGGCGATACAGCCCCGCGCCATAGGGTCTACGGCAAAACCGTTCATATATGCAAAAGCATTTGAAAAAGGCGCGCGACCCTATTCGCTCGTAGACGACCGGGAATATAAATATGAGATCGCCGCAGGATTTCCATTCTATCCGAAGAATTTTGACGGCGCGTATCGCGGCATGGTGACGCTTCATGAGGCGCTTTCCAACAGCTTGAACGTTCCGAGCGTCAAAACCCTGGAATTTGTCGGCGTACAATCCTTTTCTGAATTTCTTTCGCGTGATCTCGGGTTCATGCCGCTCCAGCCGCTTGAGGAGTACGGCCTGGGCATTGCTCTCGGCAGTTTGGAGATGGACCTCATGACGCTCTCGCATTATTTCACCGTGTTCCCAAACGAAGGAGTGCTTCATCCGCTCACACTGTTCCGGAACAGCGCCTCCCCATACATAACGCCCCCCATGGAGGCGCCCATCGCGTCGGAGCAACGGGTATTTTCACGGCCCTTCACCCAGCTCATCAATAAGATACTGTCCGACCGCGAAACGTCCGTCGGACAATTCGGCATGAAAAGCAACCTTAATCTTCCGGCGAAGAACTATGCGCTTAAGACCGGGACCTCGCGGGATTTTCATGATAGTTGGACTATCGGCTACACGCCGGATTTTCTTGTGGGCGTGTGGCTGGGAAACAGCGACAACTCGCCCATGCGTCAGATAACGGGGCAGATCGGCGCCGGAAAAATATGGCACGAAGCCATGGAGGTAGTGCTTGCATCCGCGTACAACAAAAAAACTCCTTTTTCCTATGAGGACATACAGGAGTTTTCCATTTCGGGCACGCTGGAATACGGCTTTCCGGGCGACGCCTATGACGTATCGCGAGGGATCCTCCTTGAGAACCGCCTGCTTCTCCTGCCGCACGATGCCGAAACCTATCTTTTCGGCTCAACGACCGCGGTGCCATTCAAGGCGAGCGGCCGCGTTCGTTGGTCCGTTGATGGAATATTTGCTGGCGAAGGCGAAGCGTTATCGTGGCGTCCGCCATCCCCGGGAACGTATATGATCAAGGCGGAACAGGCCGGCCGCACCGAGGAGGTCAGCATTCGCATTGCTTCAGAGGATGAACTATAAAGCGGGCTTCCTGTTTGTAAACCGCCGGATGATGCGCCAGATGACAAAGATCCCGAGTCCGAACGTTCCGAGCCATAAAAGAAGCACTGGCAAGAAGAGGGCAAAGTAGATAATGCCATCAATGTACCGCGTAAGCCCCTCAAGCATGTTCCGGAACGCGTCTTTGGCGACATAGAGCGGCCGCCATCTGATACCGAACACCTCCACATCCGCCTCCGCGCGAAAGGACACGGAGATGGTGGACATATCAACCTGTCCCGAAAGGTACTGCAGTTGCCCTTGAAGCTGTTCTATCTGCGAACGAACGGAGCTTAAGTATTGGGTCACGGTCAAAATATCCTGTACATTTTCCGCGCGCTTCAAAATTTTCAAATATTCCACCTCTTGCGCCTGCAAAGAACCGAGGCGCGCCTCAAGATCAACAAAATTCTCGGTCACATCGTCTGCCGTCTGCGATTCGTTCTCCACTTTCGCGGCGATTTTTTTAATCTCATCCGTCGCCTCGCCAAACCGTGCCGCCGGCACGCGGATCGTAACCGAGCCCGACTTCATCCCGGCGCTCACCTCCCACACGCGCGCATCACTCGTAAATCCCCCGAGGCGCACGGCTAGATTTTGGACCGCAGAGGCGGACGACTCAACGTCTGTAACGAGAAGCGAAAGATTCCCGCTTTTGACAACCTTGCGATCGGCCACCTTTGCGTCCGACCCAATAAATCCGGGACTCGGCACCATCTGTTCTTCGGCTGCTATCCCCACCTCATCCGTTTGATACCGATCCCGCATAACACCACCTGATGACGGCACACCGCCCATTTTGTCCAAAAGAGCGGTATCGCCGCGGAGTAAATTCCGCGGACCGCTATTCAGTCCACCGACCAAAAACCCGGCAATGACGAGAACAACTACGCCGATGCCTGCCACTGCAAGAACGTGTTTTGGGGTAAAAAATGAAGTATCCATAAAAATATACTCTATTAGTGCTGTATATATAGATGACGTATATGAGGACTAAAACTTTCACCGAACGACCGATATGCTCCCGGGTGCCGGGTACGACCTCCCGCGGCAAGAACGCCGGGATACGACCACACGCGATACTTACTTTGTTATCACAAAATACTCTCCGCCGGTCCTACCAAAATTTTCAGGAAAATAAAGCTCTGATGCGACTGCGGGAAGATGATGGTATGTGCCTGGAATAAGCGCGCGCACATAATAATCAAATTCATAGACGCCCTTCGGCAATCGCTCGCGGAACAAGAACAGGCGGTCATCGTGCGCCTCCTCAGCGCTTGGCGAAAACCGGCCATGCCGTGTTTTCGGCGCGTAATAATCGTCATCTAGATCCTGCCGGCCAAGAATATCAAACCCGAGAAAGCCGAGCGCACGGAACACCGAGGTAAAAAGATGGTTCTTCAGCACGAAAGACAGCGCCGTACCATTGCTACCGGACACGCCGATTCCCTCGTCATAATAATCGCCGTTATAAAACTCACTGTCATTCGTAGTATCTTTCTTTGTCTGATCCTCGGTCGCAAGATTGGTATTCACGATCTCCGTGCCTGCGGGAATAAAATCCTCTATCGCGACAAAGTTCCGGTCTTTCGGCGTTGAGATCGTCAGATGGACTTTAAGAACATCGCCAACGTTGGCAGCACTCAACGGTTCTTTGCTGTCTGTATCATCCGCTTTGAAAAATTCTCTCCGCACGGTAAATCCCTCATCGCGCGGCGCCACCTTATCAACCGGCAAATAATATTTTAGCGCCATGTCGTAGTAAAACGCATTTGATAAAGCGTTCCGTGCGGTCTTCACAAATTTCAGCACGTGCAGTGCGCCGATGGAAATGTCCGATGTCGGTATGACCGCCTCAAACGTGTTCAAAATTGAGCTCGGATTGAAATCAAATGAAGCGCGCCTCGTATCATCAAGCAATAGGTCAAGCGAGAAGTCGGACTCGGTTTCGCGCCGCCACCCGAGATAATCGGTAAGAGCATCAACGGCCGCAAGCGTGTTGTTGGTGGACCCCCATGCGCCGTCCTTTGCGCGGCTTTTCAAGAGCCACCGGAGCACCTTGTCTATGATGGGGTTGTCGCGCCTTCCCGCCGCAAATGCCTTCAGAAGAAGTGCCGTATCCTTTACGGGTGTTTCATAATAATCATATATCCAGCGATCGGCAGGCGTTGCAAGATGCGCGCCCCGAGAATCAATGGACACCCGGTTTTCAAGCGTCCGAAAAAGATCCTCGCGTAGACCAGACGTATACCCCTTTGTGGAAAGAATGGCTAATTTTGCAAGTGAAATATTTGATATATCCTCATGAATAAACTTTGTGTCACGCGCAATGTCTTCCACGCGCCTTCGCAATACCCCGTTTTCCATCGCCAAACCATCAAGGCGCGACAGGGCGTAGGCCGTAATAAGAAGAGCATCACGATCCTTGGAAAGATCGGGGTCGCCCATAACCTGCTGGTACAGGAAGCGCGCCGCGCGGTCGCGCGCGCCGATATCTATCGCATATCCGGCTTGGCGGATGTCCTCCAGCGCGTCTACGACATGAAGTGTGAGATAAAAATTGGGAGTAAGCCATCGGTAATACGAGAACCCGCCGGATGGCGTCTGCCCGGCATAGATGCGGGCAAGACCTATGGCAACAACATCATCCAACGAATATCTTTGCCCCTCAAACTCTACATCCTTAAGCGAGAATGCATCACCAATATGTTTAATGTTCAATCCGCGCTTGACGACGGCAAGCGACGAAAGCTTGCTTGCGATCTGTTCGGTGCAGCCGTATGGAAACGACACAAGGTAGTTCAACGCATCCGAGAGAAAGATCGCGAGCGTAGCGCTCGTCTGTATGGTAACGCCACCCTTGTCGGGAACAATTGCGTCGGGAAGAAAGAGATACTCTTCCGCGCTTCCGCGTGCGGTATAATTCGCCGTTGCGACCGATTCATACGTGTCGTTCGGTTTGACCGGTATCACGCTTTCAACAGTATCTTCATACGCGCCGGCCCGCGCCGAAAGAACGAAGCGGTGCTCGCCCCCTTCCGGTGATTTCGGAGCGCGCACGGCAAAATACCGGATGTCGCTTTCATGCGGCTTTAACGCGAGCGACTCCGTTGTCGCGCCCACTCTCTCAAGGGTGTCGGCGCCGAGAGCCACTTCAATTTTTTGTAAAACATCGGTCTCGTTGAACACCTGTGCGCCTATCATAAACTCATCTCCGGGTATGATGAACCGCGGCTTCAGCGGCACCACCATAAGGTCTTTCCGCGCAACGAACTCGCCGTATCCGGCTCCTATTTTCGTGTCCTTCGTCACGCCGACCGCCTCCACCTGCCAGGTGGTAAGATTATCGGGAAGCGTGAAGGTGACGATCGCGCGGCCGTCTTGCCCGGTGCGCACCGTGCCTTCCCAAAACGCCGTATCCTTAAAAACGCCGCGTTTTTTCTTCGCAAGATCCTCGGGTTCGGCGCCCGCTCCGCCCCCCTTCGTTCCAAGCGGTATCTCGGCCTCGTACAAAATATTTTTAATATTAGATGCGGTCGTGACAAACAACGGATATCCGCCATAAAAGAACAGTACCGGATTCTTTTTCGGATTTCCTTTGAGCGCAAGAACGCTCACATCGGCAACGGACAACGAGACCTCCGCAGGAATTCGGTTGTTCGCGCTATCCTTTGTAAACACCTCAAGCCGCACCTCTTCTCCCGGCAGATAATTGTTCTTGCTCGGCTTCACCTCTATCGTAAGCTCCTTTTCATGGGTGTTCACCACAAAATGGATCTGCCCGTATTTCACCTCCGGACGCGGAGAAAGGAGAAGCACCGACACATACACGTCAGGAATGTATTCTTCCTTGATGCGCACCGACACGTCTGTCAAGCTGCGCTCTATATCAATGATGCGATACTCAAATATCTTTCCGCGCTCTACCGTGACCAGGGCCTTGGCCTTCGGATACGGCGACTTTATGATAATGGTTACATCCTCGCCTACGCGCACATCGCTTTTTTGAACCGCAAGATCAAGCGCCTCATTGTTGGTGGGCCTGACATCAACGATCCCGGGGCCGAACACGTAGAACTCCTGAGCGGCAACGACCTCATTGCCGCGCGAATCCCGCGAGCGGACCGTAAGCTCATATTCTCCTTCTTTCGTCACCGAAAAATCACGCGAGGCATTCCCGGAACCATCAGTCCCGACGGTCCACTCCCGCACCCGCTCTTTTTTCTTCTCGGATTGGTAATAAAATCTGCCGTCCACCTCCTTTCGTTTGAAATAGTCCCACGTGATCCTATTCATCTCAACGGCAATGCCATTCTGCGTGAGCGGAGCGCCGGTCGTATCAACCGTTTTCACCCGGAAACTGTTCTGCTCGCCAACACCGGCATAGGCATCCCGCATACTGACCCCAACATAGTGCTCGCCACGGTGAACGATGACGGATGTCTGCGCAGAAATGCTTTGCCCCGCGGTGTTTTTGACTGTCGCGTTGACAATAAATATCTTGCTCCGCCCGCGCGACTCTTCACGGAATAGTTTTTCAAAATCCGCCTTTTCCTCAATACGCGCGCGTCCGTTCGCATCAAGCGTCGCCTTCCCGCGCGAGAGAAATGTGTCGCCGTATCCCCCGTCATACCGGTAATACCACCTGGACCCGAACTGAAAGTACTCGTCCTGATACCGGTCAAAGTAATAGTCCTGCGCAAGAATTGAATACTCAACCTCGCCGCCCTCAAGCGGAACGCCGAAATAATAGCGGGCATCAATATCAACCGACAGCGTATCTCCCGCAATAAGTTCTTTTTTGTCGGAACGCAACCCGACATTGAACGCCGCGGGAACGTATTCTTCAACATCAAAATATCCCCAACCGCCCGGAACGGAAATGGAGTACGTACCGAGAGGCGCCTGGGCATCAAGAAAGAAGTTCGCGACGAAGGTGCCGTACTCGCTCACATCAAGGTCACCCGTAAATGCGTTCTCTCCCTTGCTGTTCCTCACCTCAACATGCGCTTTTTTGTCACGAAATATTTCATAGTTACCGTCGTATCCTATGCGCGTGATACCTTTAAGATGCACCTCATGCCCCGGCCGATAGATAGGGCGGTCGGTGTAGATATATGCCCGTTCGGCGGAATACGCCGGAGATGCCCATTGAAATTTATCAAGAGCCGATGAAACGATCGTGCTATCACCACCCTTTGAAACGATGGCGGCGCCTGCATCTGCTACGGTCGCAGAACGCGCAATGCCATCCGCTCCCGTGAATACTGGCGCCCCCAGAGAGGCGATTGCACCCTTCTTTTCCTTGACGATCTCAACGCGCGCTCCCACGACGGGGTTTAACGTCCCGAATTCCGACACCCAGTACAAATTCCCCCCGGATGCCCCGACACCTTTACGGGTCACCATCTCGGTCGTGGGGTCAGCGTCATAATACCCATTCTCACCGTCCCACTCTATCTTTTTTTCCTGCACCGCCATGCGCGTTACATTCAGTAGCGTCCTTTCGTATAGTTGCCCGCCCCTGCCGTTCCGCAGTTGCACGCGATAGTCCGGATGGCTAAACGTAAGAACATAGTACCCGAGCGGATTTGCAAAATAGTCACCAATGTTCACCTGAAAATGATTTTTGCGCCAAAAAGCTCCCGGCAACTGTATCGTGTCGCTTACCGTGCGGATGCACGAGAGCGATTCACCCGCGATCGCACCGTCTATCCTATCTGCGGCATATCGCAAAAATGTTTTTGCGTCCACCTCGCAGACGTGAAGGTTCACATACTCAAGATTTTCCACCGCGTACGTAAGCTTCATCCGTTCGGGCGAGGTAACGTTATATCCTTTCTGCAGGTGGTAAAAGCGCCGATACATATTCGGTATCTTTTCACTCGTAAACGCGAGTTTTTCTTCCACCGCCTGCCCGAAATCGTCGGAGAGGGCGAGCGCCAGCGAATAGTACGCCTCGGGAATAAGACCCCAATGGATCGTGTTTTCAAATTCTCCCGCCATGCATGGCGAATTCTTATTTTCCGGTGTCACACGATACGGCTCATACCAATTCCATGCGCCAACACTGATGTTGGAACGGACTTTCGCGAGAAAGTTCTCTTCGGCGGCGGGCGTAAGAGGGGTGGTAGCACAGATCTTAAGCTCGGTAAGCTTCCCGCCACCGGCACCATCTGCCGGAACGATCCGCGTTATGCGCAACGCCGGATATGTCCGCACGGTCTTGACGATGTCTTCCGCGTTCAACACTATCCCCTCGGTATTCACGATACGCACAAATCGCAAAATAATGTCCTGCGAACGCTTGAAGTGTCCGGGATCCTTAAAGGTGATACCAATTTTCGTATGGTCCGGCACTTTTTCGCACTCCCGTCCATAGTATGCGTTATCCCCATCCTTACACTTCTCTCCATACCTGACATCTTGTATCGCATCGGTTTTAAGAGAGAGCCGATCCTTATCAATATCTTCGTAAAAGGAAACCCACAACACGCCCTCGGGATCAAAAAAGTCGGGCGATGCATACTTCGTGCGGGGCGACTCCGCGGAAAGTCCCCGAATGACCTCGGGAACCGAGATGGACACCGTGCGCAGCTCGCGAATCTCACTATCTCCCTCCAAAGGAACTGCGCGGGCAATAGTGACGGAGTAGGATGAATTGAAGTCCCAGAATTTTTCCCGCCCGTGCCGGTCCTGGGCGGAAAAAACGCGAATGACCGACTTATCGGTGAACGTTTCATCCTTTTTCAGCGACTCGTTGTACACGCTTCGCGTCCCATACTCGGCGATAAACGATGCATCTCCACGCATTGCGTCCACGGTGATATACCCCTTCGTTCGCTCAAGATCAACCGGTTGGTTGAAACGGATGACCACTGGTTCGTGATACAGCGTCACGCCGCCGTGATGTATCTCGCCCTCGTACCGAAGAGGCCTTGTCGTAAACGTGTGCGTAAACGGCGGAACGGCAAGTCCGTCAAGCGAGGTGAATCCGTCTTTTATGGAAATGATATAGGTGGCCGAGCGCATTAGCCGTCCATCGGGAATAAACTGAAGATTTCGCGTGGTGATCCATTTGAATTTCCCATGGGTCTCCGGCGTTATTGTTACGGGAATTTCGGGACCCGCCAACTCATCAAGCGTGGTGAGCGGCACCATCGGCCGGTTGAATATAATGGTGATATCGGAATATTCGGATGTCTCGGTCCCCTCGTTGGGAAACACGGCTTCCACCACGGGATCTTCATCGGCAAGAAAGTCCTTTTCCAGACGCATGGGGTCCGCGGTAAGGATGATGGAGTAGTACGACCCGGCAATGAGCGATTCGTTTGGGCGGAACAATAGTTCACCCTTGACCCGGCCTTCCGACCACACACCGGGGATCACGGGATCAAATGTTATCTTCTGTCCTGCCTCCGCAAGGGAAACACTCACTCCCTTCGGCAAGGCGACGACGATCGCAGCACTCCGCGACACCTTGTCCGGAACAAGCGTGTATACCGAACCGTACTCGCGCGTACCAAGAAGCCCGTTAGTGCCCGAGTAAAAAAAATACAAAAAACCGCCGAATAGCAACAGGGCGGCAATGCCGAACATGATCTCTTTTTTATTCACATGATGTCCGCCCGCGGGAGCGACAATACCCGGCTCGGAGAGTTCCTCCATATAGATAAGTATATATCAAAGGATGAAGACCGCCAAAGAGCGTCCGTCCACATCCCCGCGAACCCGCTCGCGCGCAACCGATAGGTCTTGTTGTAAAAAAACAACTGCCGGCTGGCTTCCCCAGAATACACGCCTCACAACTTCTTTCCGAGCTTCTTTTTTATGAGCACCCCAAGAATCTTTTTTATCTTCTCAATACTCTCAAAGTCGTGGATGGAATACGCCATGATCGCAGGATTGCTCTTTTTTAAAAGCGCTACCTTCTTTTTTAGATCAGCCGGTGATACTTCGTCGCTTTTGCTCACCAGAATGTACTCTTTGCGTTTCAGAAGCGCTTTATTATAGGCGCCAAGCTCCTTTCTGATGATCCGATAATCGGCTGCGGACGTGGAAGAATCGGCGCCGATAATGTGGAACAGGACCCGCGTCCGTTCAATGTGGCGTAAGAATTTCATGCCGAGCCCCTTTCCGCCAGAGGCCCCCTCTATAAGCCCGGGAATATCGGCAAGTATAATGTCATAGTAGACACCGAGGTTCGGCTCAAGCGTCGTGAACGCGTAATTGGCGACTTTGCTTTTTGCCTCCGTAAGCTCGTTCAATAAACTTGACTTTCCAGCGTTCGGAAGTCCGATGAGGCCGATGTCAGCTATCATGCGAAGCTCAAAGCGCACGACGTACTCTTCCCCCGGTCTTCCGCGTTCAAATTTACGGGGCTTTGTGTTCGTAGGAGAACGAAAATGAAAATTTCCACGCCCGCCCTTGCCGGCATTAGCAAGAAGCATCCGCTCACCGGGGTACAGCACTTCCCGGTCGGTCTTCGTCGTAAGATTATGTACGACCGTTCCAACGGGAACCAAAAGCGTGAGATCAGGGGCATCCGATCCGTCGCAAAACTGCCCACGGCCGCTCTTTCCGTTCTCGGCCGCAAACTCTTTTTTGAACCGAAAATTCCGGAGTGCGCCAATATCCGTTGAACCCTCAACATACACGCTGCCGCCCTTTCCGCCCGATCCCCCCGCGGGACCGAACTGGTTGAGATTTTTATTGAAGGCGGCTATGCCATCGCCGCCCGATCCCGCCCGGACCCTGATCGTAATATCATCAATAAGCATATGTCATGCGCCGTTGACCGCATTCTTCAAAAGCTCCGCGAACGCGGCCTGAACCTTTTTTAGTTTTGGATTGATAATGACCTCGCAATACGATTGCCGCGGATTTTTCGCGTAATATTCGCGGTGATACTCTTCTGCGGGGAAAAAAGTTGTAAGAGGCGCCACTTCGGTTATAACAGTGCCGCCTTCTTTATGCGATGCGTTCAACTCCCCGATAACGGCCACCGCTAACTCCTGCTGGCGCTCGGACGTGTAGAAAATAACAGACCGATATTGCGAGCCCACATCCGCTCCCTGACGATTCGGCGTTGTCGGATCGTGCGTCGCGAAAAAGACGGTAAGAAGGTTTTCATACGAAATGACCGCGGGATCAAACTCTATCCGTATGACCTCGGCGTGCCCCGTTCTTCCCGAAGAAACATCCTCATATGTCGGCGCATCTATAATGCCCCCGGCATATCCGGGATCCACTGCGTACACCCCTTTGAGCATGCGGAATATCGCCTCGGTGCACCAGAAACATCCTCCGCCGAATACCGCTATTTCCTTGGTATATTCCATAACATTCCGATCGCACTGCCATGCCCCATTGCATAAATCCCTCTTAAAAAAGTATACCATGCTGGGCACACAAAAGGCCCATGCCGATTTGTTGACGAAGTTGCCTAACCGTGATATGAAAAGCGTACCAAAACCTGCCAACACATGCGAGGTTCGCTATGTTTGAAGAGAACGAAGAAATGCCGCAGGGCCCTCCATCGTGGCCCCAAAAAAATTGGCTTTTGGCGAAAATACAAAAGCTCTTTGCAAAATTTTTTGACCGCGAAGCGGCCCTTGATCGGGCCGAAGACGAAGCATGGCACGAAAGAAGTAATTTTACCAAAAGCGAACAACGAGCGATCAGGACCGCCATCCGCACCTGCACCGAGACAACTGCGCTCGTGGATATCATGGGAAAAACATTTCCCGTACCGGGCCACATATTCCGCCTAAAGCCGGGTGTGACCTATCCATTCATCATGCCACGCTCCATGGTGCTCATTGTAAACATGGTACTCTACAAACAGTTCTGGTCGTATCCAGAGGCCCCGCCGGAAGTCAGTTGCGCCGCGCTTGACGAGAACGGCCTCCTGAAGTCAACATACATCCTGCCTCTCCGAATAGAAGACCTAGAGCCGGTACAGAACGAGGCCGAGTATATCACCCGCTGGAATATTCCCGGAGTACTCCAAAACTCCGAGTTTGCCGATGGCGATCCGGTGGAGACAAGCGAGGAGATCCTGCTGATGCATCAAGATCAACGGGGAGCGGCGGCCCTGAAACTCCCGAAAGGACTGAAGGGCGTCATTGAGACCCCGGAGGTACAGACCGCAGGAAGCTTGGAAGAGCTCAACGCAAATCAGCAGCTGAACAAGCTCCCAGTAGTGACGCGTTTCGTTATCCCCACGAATGACGGAAAGTCCCTCCTGGAGTTACGAAAGCGCGTCTTCTCAATTCCGCGCCACACCCAGGGAAATCTGTGCCATGTGTACGTGCCGGCGTACCGCCTCGTGTTCGTCTTTCAGCAATCGCAGATTAAGCGCCGTGATTTTGATCGGACCCTTCTTGATAAGGTCGTCATGGCTCCGGGAACCCGCCAGCAAATATTGTGGCTCGCAAATTCCAAGGAAGAAGATATCCGCAAGTGGGATATCCCGTCGTTCCAAAAAGGAACCGGAAAAGTATTTCTTGCATACGGCCCTCCTGGCACCGGAAAGACCATGACGGGCGAGGCCCTTGCCGAGTATCTCGGGCGACCCCTCTACCTTGTCACCTCCGCGGATCTTGGGGTTCACACCTCGCAGTTTGAGGAGAATTTCAAGAAGATGATCAAACGCACCTCGCGGCTTAATGCCGTGACCGTCATTGACGAGGCAGAATCAATCCTGCAATCGCGGGATGCCGGGTATGGTGATACGAACGCACGAGTGACTGCTGTGCTCCGGAACCTGGAGCTTCTGGACCGAGGCATCATATGGTTTACCACCAATCGCCCGTTTGATATTGATGTCGCGATAGAGTCGCGGATACGCTCGCAGATCTACTTCCCATTCCTTGATGAGACACAGCGGCTTGAGGTGTGGAGATTATCACTTCCCAAAGGCATGCCCATCAAGACCGGGGACCGCGAGGCGCTTCTCGTAGCACTTGCGGCTGAACCCTTGAATGGTCGCGAGATCAGAAATGCGATCGTAAATGCCGCCGATATGGCATCAAGCGAGGGGCTGGATGCGATCCCCGGCGAGCACCTTATCAAGGCCGCAAAGATCATCGTTGAAAACCAAGAAATTCTGAAAAATGCCAAGAAGGACGGAAGGCCCAGAGATGAGAAAATAAAAACGGGTCAGTACCTGTAGAAAAAATAACGCCCGGAGCACTGCTCCGGGGTTTTTGTTATCGCGCATAAAAAGGGAGGGTGGATGTATTAAAGAAATAGACAAACGATCGGTACTTCGGGGTTTGCATTGGGGTAGAAAAGGTGCCTGATGCCTATCCCTTGAAAAACAGTGGCACTCCATCATCTATTGTCCGAGATTTGCTTTTCCAGCCCTTTTCGCCCATTCTCGTTCCTTTAAAACCTCCTCAGCTTCTGCTTCCTGTACAGGACGCGCCTCATTCAAAAGAGTAATCCACTTCTGGTACACGGGGTTAGCTTCACGATTTTCTCCCCATGTCCCATCTTGATGGAGAGAAGGACGTCCAAGTTCCCCATCTTCTTCAATGCGTCTAAATCCATTATTTATTAGTGTATTCTTTGACTTGATTGTAGATGGCATACCATAGACCACGCCATCTGCATCTGCGTAGAATATATCTCCACCATGCTCATAAACTGCGACAAACAAAAGTTATTAAAAGCGTTCCGCTGCTTCACAAGAAAGAGATTGTTGATGTGAGTATACGCCAGTTCTGTAGTGCCGCAAAAGCGAGATTTGAAAAGTGTTCGAACTTTGATTCTAAGCGACAGTTTCTTCTCGAGCATATAGAAAAAGTAGTCTATCAGAAGTACAAAGTTATGATTCGTGGATCCGTCCCTATCAAACTAAGAACGTACGCAGATCCGGATCAGACCAGTGAGGCCAGCAAAATTCCTTTCCGCATAGAAGGTGCAGTCGATGTGTATATGCTACATCGAGGGCCGAGAATAAAACATGAGATTGATGGTCGCCTCAAAGCTTGGGGTTGTGGGGGTCGTGAGAAGCTAAGCCCGGAGGCTATGAAGATCATTAGGTCTAAAGATTTGTCTTTAGCAACTCGTTAGCTGAAATAATGCAGTAATCTCAAAAGCCGCGTAATGCGGCTTTTGATAATTTCTCACTTATTGGATTTACGCATTTCTACTTTCCGATCGCATTTTTTGCGCAGATGCATTCGTGCCAATTTTCTGTGATATGAGCATGATGAAAAAGTACAACGCAATACTTTTTTACAATGTGGACATTTCCATTGCTTCATCCCATTAAATGCAATAAATGAATCCACTACAGAAACGACTTAACAAAGTCGATTAGTCCACCAAGGAGAAAAGCGAGGCCTACAATTGGTGTAGAGATCCGGATAAAAGTTTTATTGGTCGACGGATTCAAATCCATAAATTCTTTACTAAATTCTCGGTGGAAGAACAACATCGTCGCCCCCATTACTACGAAGCCAGAATAGCCTAAGACACTACTTCCAATAAAACTTCCGTACAATCCAATCGCCCAACCCAATACCCATAAACAAATTCTTATTATTCTAATTGAACGAGTTTCCATATGATTTCATATTATACTGAATCTGCGCTTACTTACAGGGCGAGCATACGGGACCAGCGACCGTTTGACCACCCCAAGTAACTACCGCCCCGCTCGGCGTAGTCCAGAGCTTGCTTTCGTTAGAACTAGAGGAATAGGTGTCAGGTACCTTTTGGAATAGGTGTCAGTGGAATAGGTGTCAGGTACCTTTTTTTCATATATCTTTCGGTCTGCCACGCAATCGAGTTGTTAACAGCAGATCAAATTTTTCAACCATTTTATCGACCCATTTTACAGCGCCATATGGCGTTCCCTTGTTGACCGACTGACGGATACTGGAAAGAGTGTCGGCATCTTCTTTTTCATTCAGCCATTCCAGATAATCATCCGGGAGTTCAATAATAGTATTGCTCAAAAGTGCTTTTTCTTGCGGGTTGCCTTGAGTTCTCCGGTATGCGCTCCCCCATCGCCAATCTTCTGCCTTCTTCACCAGTTTAGCACGAAGGGGGTTTCGCTCAACATAACGAATAAGCTGAAGGAGATAGTTGTCTTTTTCAACGAGAAAAGATTTGTATCTTCCTTGATAGAGATGGCCGTAGCCGATCGTTTTTGTTCGCGAATGATACTGTTGGGTATGAGTTAAGGTGAGCCATTGCATGAAGACCGAAAGATCACCGTCATGTCTCGGATGGAGTACCAAATGCCAGTGGTTGGGCATAAGCGCATACGCAATAATACGCATGTTATTCAGCTCTTTTGCCTCTGTAAGAAGTCGTCCAAAATGCAAATAGTCCTCTTTTTTGTGAAAGATGGTTTGGCGGCCATTGGCTCGATTGATCACATGATAAACCTCGCCTCCTACATCAACACGTGGTGCTCGTCCCATGGGTGCATCGTAGCATAGAGGTTAGGAAAAGAAAGGTACCTGACACCTATTCCATACCCAAACGTAGTGGTCGCCGTTCCCGTCGCGACCTGCGTCAGCTGATTCCTGTAATTCCATGTATAGTCCCACACAGTACCACTTCTTGTGGTTGAGGCGAGATTGCCGTTTGGGTCATAGGCAAGGGTCGTGATCGTTGATGTGCCTATGGTTGTTGCGGCATGAGGATTAACGAAACCAACACCGGAGTAGCTATACACTCCCTGCGTTGAAGATGTGGCCATATTCCCCACGGCAGTGTATCCCCAGCTCTGGTAGTAGTCGGGGCTTGTGGAGGCAACGGTGGTGAAGAAAGGTACCTGACACCTATTCCTTTGAAGTTACGAAGCCACATGGAATTCTTCCGAAAGGACCGCTCATCAGATCATCGAAAAATCGAGTGGCGGATAAAGCGTATTGAGAAAATAGCCAAAAACATACACGCCCGCAAAAAGCAGATAATCAGCTTCTTTGCTTCCGGCAGGTTCACGCAGGAGGAGTACGTGAACGAGAATCTTACTCTCGATAAGAAACTGCACAAGCTTCAACTCAAACGGATTAAAGTTATTGCGAGTATTCCCCTGCTTCACAAAAAGGAGGTGGTCGATCTAAACGTCCGACAATTCTGCGATTCAGCAAAAGCACAATTTGAGAAATGCGCTAACTTCGAGAGTAAGCGCCAGTTCCTGCTCGAGCATATTGAGAAAGTAACGTATCTAAAATATGGAGTCACGATTCACGGTTCGGCCCCTATTAAGCTAAGAGCATATGAGGATCCGGATCAGACGAGTGAGGTGAGTAAAATACCATTCCAGATCGAGAATATGCTAGATAAGTCTTTGCTAAAAAGAGGACCGAGAATAAGACAAGAAATCGATGGACGTCTCAAGGCTTGGGGTTGCGGAGGGCGCGAGAAATTAAGTGCTGCGGCAATAAAGATTCTAAAATCTAAAAACACCTCGTAGGTAATTCGCAAATACTAAAGGTAAATCAAAAAGCCCCGAGTGGGGCTTTTTGATTTACTACCCATTTACTAAGTAGTAAAGCGCAAGGATAATCCATAAACCACCTATCATTAGCAGAAAACTCGTTGCAGTCATCAGCAAATTCTCTGCTGACTTTTCACTCATAAGCTGGTTCCGAAATACGTGCTTTGCGAGCCAACCAACTATCTTCTGTTTCTTAAATAC
>Ga0155890_162_pt1 | contig 11322 bp, 12 predicted proteins | sample RifCSPlowO2_01_FD_107544 | JGI IMG/M metagenome (GOLD analysis project Ga0155890, IMG submission 107544) | Candidatus Sungbacteria bacterium RIFCSPLOWO2_01_FULL_51_34
TCAAGATTCTTTTCTGTAACACGAATTTGTAAGTCATCGGATTTTTTTGCTGACTCTTTCTCAATAGTTACACTGCGTTTCGGTTCTTTTACTGCAAGAAAACTGTCGAGCGACATATCAAAAAGAGCCGCGAGTTTCTTGGCTTCGGATATAGTAAGTTCCCGCTCCCCGCGCTCAATTTGCATGTAGGTTGGACGAGAAATACCAAGCTCTGACGCAAGATATTCCTGCGTCATATCGTGTTTAGCGCGCTGTTGTTGGATGAATTTTCCAAACATAAGTTATATTTTACCTTGCTTTTTGCGATTGGCGTGTATTTGTTGGTGTTTCGTCTTTTTAATAACCATAAGATTTTTGGGTGTATCTTTTCCGCCCTCTGCGAGCAGCTTGACGTGATGAACTTCATATCCTCGTGGCGGTTTACCGTCCTTATAGCCACGATTTTCTAAAATCTTTTTGATTTTCTCTTGGTCTGCTTTTCGTTTATTAGCCATAAATATTTAATGAAATTACTGATTACACCTCCATTGTAAGCGATGCAGGGTTTCTTGTCAATAGCAATGTAAAGAAGTTATACACACCCTATATTTCACCCAAAACTTGGTTGATTTTATCTTCCATCAGATCAATCAGGCGGCGGTTGGTGGCGATGATTTCTTCTTCTTTTTCCGCTTCGGCGACGAGCTGTTTTTGGATTTTAAGGGATGGAAGCGGGATTTTGTAGTTTAGTATTTGTGATGGCGATATGTTGCCTTGCGCTCCGCCTCCAGCTGTTTTTTGACAAAACTCATAAAAATTTTGGTTAAGAAGCAGGTGCTTCAGATAATCCCATAAGATATTCTCTTTGGGACGAATTAAACCAACACGCTGGTTTAACAAGAGGCGGTCGCTATCTGAAATTGCTACTTTCCCGACAGTTGCGCCGGTCATGGCTACTAAAATATCGTTTTTCATAATTAGAAATTTTTGAAGTTCGTTTGTGAATTTATGATATTCTGTCTCATCAATATCTACCTTTCCGTCTCTCTACATTCCCAATCTTAATAACTGGTAGATATTCAGGTTTCATTTCCTTCGATAAGTTCTCACTTTTGAAAGCAAATCCTCCAATTAAACTCACGACTTCCGCCAATTCTACCCACTCAACATCTTTTAGCGCGCCAATAACCCCCTGGGCGTAAGCCCAGGGATGGACGCGCTTCCCGCATCATCGCGTCCGTGCTACGGATGTGGCATGGCAGAATATACACGAGGCAGTCATTGCCTGTATCACTGCGAATACCATATCGTCATGACGACCAAATACCGTCGCAAGAGTATCAACGATGGATTGTGGAAGCACCTGGAACGGAAACTGCTCGAAATCAACGAACACTATCAACACATATTCTTCAAAACCATGAATCACGACAAAGATCATGCACACATGCTCGTATCCATACCACCGATGATGAGTGTGGGAAGCGCTGTCAGAATCATGAAAACCAATACCTCAAGAAAAATTAAAGAGCAGTTTCCGTTCCTCAAACAAGTATATTGGGGAACCGACGGTATTTGGTCGGATGGCTATTTTGTCTCGACCGCTGGTGTCACGCCACATATCATCGAACGATATATTGAAAACCAAGGACGCGATGATGCGGGACAAACAGCGAAGTTGTTTGCATAGATAAAGATACCCCGCGCGTAAGCGCGGGGAGTATTTCACAGGATTTTTCCGTTGCGGAGAGTGTGGCTGTTTCATTACCACCGAAACACAAAAAGGTCATAACTATTTACGCTGTACCAAACGGAAAAATCCTTGCTCGCAAAGATACGCGAGAGAGGACGCCATCACTTCTCAAATCCGAGAGGAAATCAAAAAAGTTTCTTTGTCAATAATCGGTTCGAACTTGCCATTGCCTTTCTAAAAGAAGCCAACCGAGCCGAAAAATACGCTCAACAAGAAAATCCCGAAAGGATTCGGGATTTTCTCAAAAAGATTGGTTCGAACTTCCGCATTGCCGAGCGGACGCTTTCGTTCCCCCTCAAAAATGCTTGGATTCTGGCGGAAAAATACCATGCCGAGGCGCTTTGCGCCGAGGCAACCTCTTTCAATTTCGCTGAATGTAAAACTTGGCGGAGGCGGAAGGATTCGAACCTTCGGTGCGGTTTCCCGCACAACATCTTAGCAGGATGCTCCTTTGTTTTTGCTTCTTTGATGCGCAAAAACCCGGGGCGCCATATATCTTCAAAGCGGTGAGGGTGGGATTCGAACCCACGATACGGTTTTAACGCCGTATAACAGGTTAGCAACCTGCCGCCTTCAGCCTCTCGGCCACCTCACCGCCCTGAAGACATATCTGTGGCGCCCGTGAAAAGCTTGTCCGCTTTTCACCCACTCAGGCACGCCTCCACAAAGTTTTCAATATATTGTGCGGCCGCGTAACACTCTTCCAGCGCGCCAAGCCCTTTTTGCCATGCTCTCATACACAATAAATTCGTACCAATCCTAGCATATTCACCGCAAAAATCCACCTAACCGCGGGCGATAACGATGCCCCACACCAAGAGGGCGCCTGCCGCAAGAAGGGCATACGCCGCCTCATCAAGGGTTGCGCGGCTCGTTGAAACATCATCAATCAAAAGTATGCGTCTTCCAGCAAACTCTTGCGGGCGCAAAACGCTGAATGCATCTTGCATGTTTGTCTTTTTTTCTTTGAAATCGGAGAACGTTACTTGGGATGCGGTGTTCGTCTTTCTGATGAGATTGTCGGTGACGAGCGCAAGCCCATGTTCGGCGGCAAACGGTGTGCCGATCAACTCCGCCTGATTAAACCCTCGTTGGCGCATTTTTTTGGTATGGAGCGGAATGGGAACAACAAGTGTGTGTTTCGGGAACACGAGGGCGTTCTTCCTTACAGCCGCGCCCAAAAGAGACGCAAGAGGGGAGGCGAGCTCTTTTACGCCATGGTACTTAAGAGCATGTATTAGATCACGGGGGAGGGGGTCCTTATAATTGAAGGCGAAGAGGAGGCGCCTGATCGGACTTATTTTTTGGCATGAACGGCAGAAGGCGCCGGTGAAATTTCTGTGAGAACACGCCGGACAGCGTTGTATTTCCACCTTGTCGCTTATGTCGTTTAGACAGGATGCGCAGAGAAATGTGCCCTCTCTTTTGCATCCAAAGCAATGCTTTGGAAAAAGAAGGTCCATGGCGAATGTTTTTGCGATCTGAAAGGTGTTCATGTGTTGTTGAGACGATACGCCTGTATCGGGTGCTCTTCTGGCGCGCATGGGAGAATGTGCATAACTTTCTCAATTGAGCAGGCCCGCTGAAATTTTAATCAAAAATGACCGCCAAAATGCGTAAACTGCCGCCAGCATCTTCCCGGTGGCATTCCGAAAAGCGGAATTTATACAATTTTATGCTCTTTTTATGGTATAATCAATAAGATACGTGTCATGGTAGATATTCCATTTTTTAAGAAATTCACCCTTCCTAGCTTTAGCTTTGATCTTGGCAGACATTCGCCGAGTTTTTTGGGCGTTGACATTGGTGGTTACTCCGTAAAAGTGGTACAATTAAGGAAGGAAAAGGAGCGTGCGGTCCTGGAAACATATGGGGAGTTGAAGACCGGTGGTTATTTGAAGAGGACTTCGGGTGCCGCGGGGTCAAACTTTTTACGTTTCCTTGAGGCAGATGTTACCGAGATGCTCAGCGATATTCTAAAGGAGTCCAACGTGACGACGCATCAGGCGGTTTTTTCCATCCCCCCGATATCAAGTTTTATCACCGTTGTTGATTTTCCGCGCCTGTCGCCGGGGGAGATACAGACCGCCATTCCCTACGAGGCGAAAAAATATATTCCGATACCATTGTCGGAGGTTCTTCTTGACTGGGAGGTCATTGACGAAGGAGATAAGGAGCGTGTGAAGATCTTGCTGGTCGCGGTTCCCAAAGAAGTCATAAGCAAGTACAAGCGGATCGCTCAACTTTCAAAACTGGAGCTTCGCGCCCTTGAAATAGAGAATTTTTCCCTTGTGCGCTCGCTTGTAGGACCATCCAGAAATGTGGTTGCGATCATAAACTTCGGCGCATATACGACGACGGTGTGCGTGGTTGACCAGGGGACCCTTCGCCTGAACCACAATATTGAGCGGGGATTCCACGAGATCACGAGAACAATGGTAAAAGCGCTGAATATTTCCGAGGAACGCGCGGAGGAGTTTAAAAAGACCGTCGGCCTTTCCGAAAAACCGGAGGAGAAGGAGGTGGTAGATGTCATTTTGGGTTCGCTTGACGCCCTTATGCGGGAAACGGAGCGCATCGTCAATGTGTATAATAGGGCGAACATGCGCAAGGTTGAGCAGGTGATTCTCACGGGCGGCGGGACGAATCTTTTCGGTCTGGTGGATTATGCGGCGAAAACATTCGGATTGGAAACGATCCGGGCAAACCCATTCGCGCGTCTCGTGTACCCCGCATTTTTACAGCCGATATTGCATGAGATAGGTCCGTCGTTTTCAACAGCGGTCGGGTTGGCGCTTCGCGAGATCACGAGCAAATAGAATGGTGGTAATGGTTTGCGTCCGCTCCATAGCATACATATTTTTCTGACAGACGATCGAGAAAGGCATTTCGTGCCACAACAGCAATGGAACAAGACCAACTTCTTTCCAAACGTGCATCAGAATATCGCAAGGTCCGATTCGCTTCTGCGGGGGCTGACTACTTTTTTATTCTGGTTATCATTGCTTTTTTCGGGACGCTTCTGGCATGGGGTGGCGTGTATGCCTACAAGCGGAGCATCGCGTCTTCGGTCGCAAGCGTTCAGGATCAGATCAACGTCATAGCCGGTGAACTTCGGCAGGAGTTCGGGGATGACAAGCTCATACTTCTTTCCGACAGGATATCGGCCGGCAAGGAACTTCTCACTAATCACACATTGCCTTCGGGCGTGTTTAAAATTTTAGAGGAGCAGACACTCCCGAAGGTGGCGTACGGTGGTTTTGCGTTTGGAAGCGAAGCCCGTCAGGTAGCCATGACGGCAACTGCCGAAAATTATCAGGTGCTTGCCGATCAGATCGCCATTTTTGAGGGATTACCGCAGGTGGACCAAGTTGAGTTCGGTGGGCTCTCTCTTTCGGAGAGCAATGTCGTGAGCTTTCAACTGACCATTATTTTTAACAGAAGTGTTTTACAGCTTTCCGTTCCCGAGATGGCCGGATAATGATCGCCGCCGGCTGTTCGGGGCAGTAGTATACATACGTGAACAAATTAACCTTTAGCATACTTCTCGGTATTACCACGGCGCTCGCGCTCATCTTCTTTGTTATGCCGGATTTTCAGAGCATTCCGCTTGAGTCGGCAAAAAAAGTGAAACTTGAGGAGATCCTTGGAAAATTTGATGAGATACGCCTTAAAAAGGAGGCGATCGTATCAAGTTACGCCGCTATTTCTGATGATGATATTAAGCGCTTGGACAGCATGTTGCCGGAGGGCCCCGAGATCGGTGAACTGTTGGTGAACCTTGATCTTTTGGTCAAAAAACATCGGCTTCAGCTGACAGGCATCCAATTCCAAAAGATAGAGCGCGAAACAACGGGGCGGCCGCGAAATGCCGCAGAGGTGGCATTGCTGGCGAAGAAGATAGTACGGTATTCAAAGCTTCCTATTACGTTGAATATGATCGGAAGTTATGAAAATTTTAGAAAATTTATTGTTGAGCTTGAGAGCATTATTCGCATCACCGATGTCAGAAATATCACTCTTGGCGGAGGGGTTACCGGCAGTCATACATTTACCTTGCAGGCGGATACATATTATATGAGCCGATAGGCGGTGCCAGTGCTGGGCGCTCGGCAGTGATACAGAAATGTCTTTCGTTGCGGCGCGTTATGGGCAAGAACGAACGTTATTAAAGAAATGAACAAACAAACCATAGGTGTTATCATTGTGCTTCTGTTTCTGGGCGTGTTTGTATTTTACTGGTTCTCGCGGACTCCGAGCGTGCCGGCGGGAAGTAGCGTGAGCGTTCCCGAAGAGGGCCAGCTCGTTGAATTTGAAAAGATAAACAATATCAGTTTGGACGCCGAGTTTTTTAGGGACCCGTTCTTTACGGCTCTGAAAGAATTTCCTACGGCGACCGGAACGGTTCACTATACGCCGGGGCGGGCAAATCCCTTTATTCCTTTTTAATGTCTTTTCGTGATGCCCTGGTCGTCCGATGCCTCGGGATCTGCCGTAACGGCGCATGTGCACGTGATATGGCGGGCGCCTGTCATGCGGATATTCCGGCAGGCGCCGGATTTTTTCTCTCACGCGGCGTGACTATACACGATCTGAAGACAGCATATGGCAAAAAACATTCTTGAAATCTTATCCCGCAAAGGCGCCTTCCCGAAGGAAGAGATTGTCGGCATAAAGCGCGAGGCGCAGGAGCACTCTTCAAGCGTGGAGGACGTGCTTTTGGGCCGTGGCGTTTCAGAGCGGGACATCGCGCTCGCCAAAAGCGAGCTTTTCGGCATTGATACCTATTTTCTTGAAGGGAAAAAGGTTCCATATGATGTGTTAAAAGAGATACCCGAAGAATCGGCGCGCTTTTATAGCTTCATTCCGTTGGATAGAAAGGAGGGGGTGCTTGAGATCGGCATGGTAAGCCCCGACGACCTTAAGGCGCAGGATGCGCTGAAATTCATCGGTCAGCGTTTGGGCGTGCCGTTTCGTTCATACATCATTACGCCGAGCGATTTTGAAAGCATCGTGCAGGAATATAAGTCCCTTGGCGGGGAGGTTACAAAAGCGCTTTCGGATTTTGAAAAAAAATTGGAGTTGGACCGCCCGGCTATTCATAGGGGGCAGGGCGAGAAAATAACAGAAGATGCTCCTATCACAAAAATGGTCGGGGTTATTTTGCGGTACGCTGTTGAGGGGCGGGCATCCGACGTTCATATTGAGCCCTTGGGCGATAAGCTGCGTGTGAGGTTCCGGGTTGACGGCGTACTGTATACGGGCTTGGTACTGCCCGGGAACGTACACGCGGCGGTGGTGACGCGGATCAAGATTATGACCAATCTTAAAATTGACGAGCTCCGCATTCCGCAGGACGGCAGGTTTCATGCGCGCGTGCTTGATAAGGAGGTTGATTTTCGCGTTTCAACGTTTCCGACAAGTTATGGGGAGAAGGTCGCCATTCGGATCCTTGATCCCGATGCCGGGATCAAGACCCTGGCGGACCTCGGCATAGAAGGCCGCAACAAGGAACTTCTTGAGCGAAGCATGCAAAAACCGTATGGCATGATACTTGTGACGGGTCCCACCGGTTCCGGAAAATCCACGACGCTCTACGCGATGCTTCAGATTCTGAACCAGGAGGGAAAGAACATCGTAAGTTTGGAGGACCCGATAGAATACTACATGCCGGGCATGAACCAGTCCCAGGTGCGGCCCGAGATCGGCTATGACTTTGCTACGGGACTCAGGCACATTTTGCGCCAGGACCCCGACATTATTATGGTGGGTGAGATCCGGGATAAAGAAACGGCACAGCTTGCGGTGCACGCAGCACTTACCGGACATTTAGTGCTTTCAACGCTTCATACGAACAATGCGCTTGGCGTTATTCCGCGTCTTCTGGATATGGGCGTTGATCCATTTCTTATTCCCTCCACCGTCATTCTTGCCATCGGACAGCGCTTGGTCAGGCGTCTTTGCGCGGAGTCACGGAAAGAAGTTCCGATAGAGGGGCACATCAAGGATGTCATTGCCAGAGAGCTCGCCGCTCTTCCGGCCGCCTTTAAAGACGAGATGGAAAAGCAGAAATTCTCCTCGGTCTTTCTCGGTGAGGCGTCGGCAACGTGCCCGAAGGGAAGCAGGGGCCGTATTGGCGTCTATGAGGTGTTGGAAATGACGCCCCAGCTTGAAAAGATCGTTCTTGAGGGACCGTCGGAGACGAAAATAGGAGCGGAAGCATTGCGCCAAAATATGATCACCATGCGGCAAGACGGCGTGATGAAGGCATTGCGCGGAATTATCGGCGTTGACGAGTTGCTTGAGGTTATTTAGGCGTGCCCTCCGGTGGGTTGTGCGCGTATCATCGCGTGCGCCGATAGTTTTTATGATATGATATAAGCATATGAACTACCAACAAGAATTTTCGGAACTTATTGATACGGTATTGAAGCAGAACGCCTCCGATCTGCATTTTTCCGTCGGCCGTCATCCGACTATTAGGATAGACGGCGGATTATTGGAACTTGCAAAAAAAGACATTCTCACCCCCGAAAGCACAAGAGAGTTCCTTTCTCTCATGATAAACGACGCTCAAAAAAAGATCTTCTCCGAAAGAAGGGAGCTGGATTTTTCGTACGCATACCACGACACCGCTCGTTTTCGGGTCAACACTTTCGTTCAAAAGGGATATATCAGTATTGCGATGCGGCTTATTCCGACGCGCATCAAGAGTTTTGAGGAACTTGCCCTTCCGAACATTTTGGCCGATTTTTGTACGCGTCCGCAAGGGTTTTTTCTGGTGGTAGGACCTACGGGGCACGGAAAAACGACGACGCTTGCAGCTATGATTGACTACATAAATCACACGCGAAATGATCACATTATCACGATAGAAGATCCTATTGAGTACATGTTCGCCTCGGATCGCGCGATGGTGGACCAGCGTGAGGTCGGGGTGGATACCGAAAGTTTTCCGGTAGCCCTTCGCTCAATATTTCGCGAGGATGTTGACGTTTTGATGATAGGCGAAATGCGCGACCCTGTTACGATCGCGGCCGCAGTCACGGCCGCAGAGACCGGACACCTTGTGTTCTCGTCACTTCACACGAACAACGCCGCTCAAACCATAGATCGCATCCTGGATACGTTTCCTCCCGAACAGCAAGGACAGATACGCTCACAGCTTGCTTCAACACTTATCGGCATTCTTTCACAGCGCCTCTTGCCTCGTATTGAAGGGGGACTGGTGCCCGCCGCAGAGGTTATGGTCGCCGATTCCGCCATTCGGAATCTTATCCGTGAAAACAAAGTGCACGAGATTGACCTTGTGATAGAGACAAGCACCGCCGAGGGGATGATCTCGTTCAACCGTTCGCTGACCGACCTTATTCGCAGAGGCGAGATTACACTTGAAACGGCGATAAACTATTCATTGAACCCGTCTGAACTGCAACTTCTGTTGAAACGGCGCTAGCGGGCGGAGCGCGCTGATTAGTATGTCAACGAAGCGCGCCGCGGGCCGTGTTCTGTATTCATCACTCTGCATTCATCATTCATAGTTTTTAGTATGGAGTTTATTTACAAAGCGCGAACGCCCGAGGGAGAGGAGCGGCAAGGGTCCATTGAGGCGCTTAATCTTGAGAATGCTGTTGATTCGCTTCAGCGGTCCGGACTTATTGTCGTAGAACTTCGTCCGCACGATACCGGTGGCGTGTTCGGCGCGCGCATGCGCTTTTTTGAGCATGTAAAACAGCGCGATCTTGTGATATTTTCCCGCCAGCTTGCAACGCTTTTTGAGGCAAAAGTTCCCATCGTCCAGTCGTTAAAAACGCTCATGTCGGAGGCCCCCAGCCCCATACTTCGTGAGGCAATATCGGAGATCATGGATGACCTGTCCGGCGGCTCCTCGCTTTCGCAGGCGATGATGAAGCATCCCAATATTTTCGGGGCATTTTACGTCAATATGATCAAGGCGGGGGAGGAGTCCGGAAAGCTCAAAGAGGTGTTCACGTTTTTGGCGGATAACCTTGAGCGGACTCACGAACTGGTCTCAAAGGTGAAAAACGCCCTTATTTATCCGGCATTCGTTCTTACGGCGTTCGTTGGCGTCATGGTCGTTATGATGGTGGTCGTGGTTCCACGTCTCGTAGGAATTTTTGAAGAGGCGAGCGTTCCTATTCCGTTTTATACCCAGATCATTATTTCGCTTTCCCTATTTCTTCGGGATTACGGAATATTTCTTTTGATCGCACTGATCGCCGGCAGCGCTATCGGATGGAGATATATTGGCAGTGAAAAAGGGAGGCAACTTTTTGACGAGATACGCATCCGACTCCCGTTTGTAGGAGGGCTTTCGCGGAAAATGTATCTTTCCACAATGGCCGATAATCTTGCAAATCTTATTGCGGCAGGTGTTCCGATACTACGCGCACTGCAGATCACGGCAGATGTCGTCGGGAACCGCGTGTATCGCACGGTTATTTTGGATGCCGTTGAGGCGGTAAAAGCGGGGAATAGCATGAGTTTGGCATTTGAGAAATATGAGGAAATTCCGCCGCTTGTTACCCAAATGATTCACATCGGGGAGGAATCGGGAAAGCTTGATTTCGTCTTGGAGGCGCTTTCGCGATTTTATCGTCGCGAGGTTCTTGCTGCAGTTGAGGCCCTTATTGGCCTCATTGAGCCGATGCTTATCCTGGTCCTTGGAGGCGGGGTCGGTATCTTGGTCGCCGCAATTCTTGTGCCATTGTACAGCTTGTCTTCTGCGCTCTAAAACCCTTGTTTCTGATGTTTTTTGGAGTAGCTGACGCTGATTCTTGTGGATATTATGGTAGTTCCCTCTCTGTTATCCACAGCCCGCATGGAAGTGTAAAAACGCCTGTTGTATAATAGAGAGGTCATTATTATTTGTTAATGGTCCGTTCTGCTGCAAGCCATTCACGAATACGAGCGGGTGGTGTTTCAAAAGTATTTGTGCACAGTTTGCTGCGGAGTCGGCCTCTCAAAAGTCGTTTAAAGAATTAGTTTTTTGGCGCTAGCCGCTAGTTCCAGTCAAGCTACGGCGAGCCCATAATGACTAATCTCATCATACGCATGTTTAAAAGATTTTTTCTGAGTAATAGTTCAAAGAAGGGGTTTACCCTCATTGAACTTTTGGTCGTTATCGCTATTATCGGTATTTTAGCATCTATCGTGTTGGCATCGCTCAACACAGCACGAAAGAAATCGCGTGATGCCCGCCGCGTTGCGGACATCAAGCAGATACAGTTAGCCCTTGAACTGTATTTTGATGCAAAATCAGAGTACCCGGATGATACGGGCAACCTTGATCCTGACTATATCCCCGCTGTTCCGAAGGACCCAGATGGGACCGCATATCGTTTTAACTCATATACGACATCCACGAACCCTCCAATCGCCGCTGACGACTGCACAGAAGCATCAGAAACGTGTTTGAGTTACCACATCGGGGCGAATCTTGAGGAATCCACGAATGTTGCCTTGGATGGGGACATAGACGCGGCCGGTGATGTTGTTGAAGGTGCCGATGCGGACGGATGCAATAATGAGGCGAGTTTCTATTGCTACGACGTAAGGCCCTAGTTCTG
>Ga0155890_116_pt1 | contig 9914 bp, 10 predicted proteins | sample RifCSPlowO2_01_FD_107544 | JGI IMG/M metagenome (GOLD analysis project Ga0155890, IMG submission 107544) | Candidatus Sungbacteria bacterium RIFCSPLOWO2_01_FULL_51_34
TGGATGTCGTTCACGCTACCGCGGCGACCGCAGGATCCGCACGGCCGCTTGTAACGGCTCTCGCGAAACGGAAGGAAGAGTTGTATAGTGAAGAAGAGAGCGCGCCGATTGAGCTCAAAAAACAGCCCGAGCACCTGTTGCATCTTTTCCAGAATATCAGAAATGAATCGCACCGGTTCGCAAAACGATATCATCACAAAAGAAGGGAACTGGCGTTCAAAAAGAATTAGTATATGAACGAACATGAGCAACCATTAAAATCTGCATCAGCTGATACCTTTCCGAATGTGCCACCGGCTGAAGTTGCAAACCCCTCCGACTTCATACAAAAGGTAGAGGAAGCAATAACAGAAAGGCATGCTCCCGGCCTGCCGAAACTTTCCATTGAAATATTTTTTACATCACACCAGACAAAAAAGATGCCGAACCGCTAGCCGAGCGCCTTGCAAAAACCGATATGTTCATCCCGGAATTAGCGCATTAGGGGAAGGATGACCCGGCCGTACTTAACTCTTTGGCACACGGGGCTATTACACCGCATGCCGCGCTTAAATCTTTGGGTTTCGATATATTTCATAGCATGAAAAAAATTCAGAAATCGGAAAAACGAGCCATAAAGAAAAAACGGCGGCCGTATGGCGTGTCGGGCCGAAGCGTGTTCCTTCTGCAAAAACTTGCCCGAAAACCACGTGTCAAATACAAACCCCGCCCGTAAAAGGCGGGCCGTATGTATAGAGTGAAAAATACTGCTTTGTGCTACCACGAGGCGTGTCATTCTCATCACAGTAAAACCCCGCCTTTTACGGGCGGGGTTTTTTATCGGAATACTCCTATTGCCCTCCCTTCATGGCGGATGCCTCTTTCACCGATATCATCCCTTTGAATGCGGGGGCCAAGTGGTCATGCATCGGACACTCTCTCACCTCGGTAAATGTGAACGAGTATGTTTCGCCGGTGGCAAGACCCTTCAGAGAGTCAAACCCCGGGCACAATAAGTGCGTCGGGTGGGCGCCGGACGCCGGCCATACCGGTACCACGCGCTTGTTTACGAACTCAACCTCGTCGCCCTTCTGAATGACGACCGTTGAGGGTGAAAATCCTGTATCGGTGACCTCCACCGTTACCTTCGCATGCATTGGTATGGTATTTTCAGATCCCCCCATCATACCGGTATCCGCATCCATCATCTCAATATCATTTTCTATTGGTTCCTCGCCCCGATACTGATACGCGCCCCACGCGACCGCAACGGCCGCGACAATGATGATCGCCCACAGCACCCACCGATGAGTTGATGATGCCCCCTGGGGCACTCCGACTTGCTGGTTCATATCCATATTCATTGACAGTCCAAAATCCCATACATGCGTTCACTGCACGACCGGCATAAAAGCCGCCCCACACGGAACTGGCATCCGATTGCGCATAGTGAATTTCTGCTGTGGAATTCCGAACAGTTATACTGCTATTCCGATATAGTATCAAAATGTAGCGCGCACGGGAAGGGCGTCAAATAAGCGCACGCTGTATGAGCGGGTTTGTTCGCGTAAGCACCTCATAACAGGACGTGCCGATCTTGCCGCCCATCTCATCGGCATACACCGCCCCTTTCCCTTGCCGTCCGATAAGAACGACGACATCTCCTACACGCGCACCCGGCGCATCGGTGCCATCAACCACTATCATGTCCATGGAGACGCGCCCCAGCACCTTCCTTCGCCGACCGCCGATAAGCACCTCTCCGATCCCAGAAAGTCCCCTATCAAATCCGTGCCAATACCCGATAGGCAGAACGGCGATGTTCGTGCGCCTTCGCACGCGTTCCGTAAGATCGTACCCGACCGGGGACCCGACCGGAATGACGTGCGTCTCTCCCACCACCGTCTTCCAGGTCATGACGGGCTTCATGCTGATGGGCGAAAGACCGAACTCGGATGCATTAAGATTGAGCGCCGCCTCCACGGAGGGCGGATATCCGTAGAGCCCCATGCCAATCCGCACCATATCAAGATGCGTCTCGGGAAATAATAGCGCTCCTCCGGTCGCGGCCGCATGGCGCACCAGCGCCGAGTATCCCGCGTTCTTAAAAAGTACGATAGCTTTCATAAAATCCTTAAACTGCATGGCGGTGTATGCAGGGTATCCCCGGTCTTTCGCCATAGCAAAGTGGGTATACATGCCATCGGGCACAAGCGCATGTTTTTTTAGAAATGAGATGACGTGGGGAACTTCTGCCGTAAAAAAACCTTGCCGGTGCATGCCGGTATCTATTTTAATATGAAATGCCGGCCGCGGAAAACTTCGCAGGAGCGCTCGCAGTGATTCGCGATTTGAGACCGTAACGATGACTCCGGCGCGCGCGGCATCCGCCAAGCGCTCGGGCAAGGTGAACCCCAAAACAAGCATAGGATTTTTTATTCCTTCCTTGCGAAGCCGCAACGCCTCAACAATGGAGTCAACGCCGAACCACCCGCGCCGCCTAAACTCCGGATGCCACCCCAAAGCGTCCGCTACCGTCACGAGCCCGTGGCCGTAGGCGTTTGATTTTACCACCGCCATCATGAAGGCCTTCCGCCCAATGCGAGAAAAAAACTCTCCGGTATTGTGATGCAGATATTTCTCGGATATTTCTATCCATGTTCGAACGTGTGTGTGTCTCATAATTAGGTTATCCCTCTGTATCGGATACCTGCCGATGCCATCAGCATAGCAGATTCTGTCGGGACGCTCCAGAATATCGCGCTTGCGGCATACTAAGCCACATCTTGCGGTGACCGGCAAAAAGGAGTACCATGCACTCACCGATTTCACCTTGAAAACGCATGACAATAGCCCGCACCATGGTCTTTACGGCGCTCGCACTTTTCTTCGCATCCGGCACCGCCATAGCACAAAAGGATTACACTGACACCCATGGGGAGCGCTCCGACAAGCAAGATGTCGTATGTGGAGCGCCCATTTATCCGGCCCTCACCACGTTCACGGAACAAACATTTCCCCGCGCATACTTCCCAAAACTCAACGTCACTGTATACAAAAAAAATGATGAAAAGTGCGAGAGCGATGTGCTCATGTTCAATGTCGCGATCGTAGCACAGAACATCCCGGGAGACATCGCGGACGGCTATTACGGCATCTTTCACGTCCATCTCGGGAAAGACGGCGCGCTCCAATCGGCCGCATCAAGCACCCCATGGCAGCCGATGCCGGGTGGCGAACTCACGGCGGTGTACCAGGACTGGTGCCTTTTCATCAAAGCCGCCTATCCGGAGCAAGCATCTGCGCAGGGATGCTACTAGCATGAAAACGGCCGCCAAGACCCTGGGCCGGCGCGTTCTCGTAATGTACTCATGGAACGAGTTTCTTGCAGATATGTATGGGGTCGTCATCCCGGCACTTCTCCCCCGAAAGCGTGAATTTGACGGCGTGTGGGGCCCGCCCGTGGGCGGCTTGGTGCCGGCGACAATTCTCCATCACGCCCTGGAGCTCCCCTATGTCATGTCGCCACAAAGCAAAAAAACGCTTATCATAGATGACATCGCCGACTCCGGCAGATCGCTCTGCCACTACGCAGAACATCCTATCGTAACGCTCTTTTACTACCAACAAAGCATCGTGACGCCGATGCTGTGGGTACGAAGAAAAAGATACGAGAACGAGTGGATCGTATTTCCCTGGGAAAAAGGTGGACGATTAAAGTAGTAAGAACCCCGCCCTTAAAAGGCGGGATTTTGTTTTGCACCACATGCCGCATATAATATATGGAGGTTGAACCTCCATATATTATTTATACGCTCTGTACATGCGACCCGCCTTGTAAGGGCGGGGTTTTGAATATCACAAAAAACGACTACCGATCGGGCGGCGCACACGATCATATGCGGCGAATTTCGGTGATGCCGCCCATGAAGGGCTTCACTGCATCCGGGATGCGCACCGATCCGTCCTCCTGCTGATAGTTTTCAAGAATGGCGATAAGCGTCCTTCCGATAGCAACCGCCGTTGCGTCGTTGGTGTGGACGACCTCAACCGCCCCGTTCGAGCGCTTTACCTTCGTGTTCAGGCGGCGCGCCTGATAATCCGTCATGTAGTCGGCGGTATGCGTTTCGCGATACATGTTCTGCCCGGGCATCCACGCCTCAATATCCACTTGGCGCGCATTGGGACGCCCCATATCCCCGGTGCAAATAAGCACCACGCGATACGGTAGCATGAGTAATTGCATAATATATTCCTGTACCGCAATGAAAAAGTAGTGTTCTTTCAAGGAATACTCCGGCAGAGAAAACGACTCAAGCTCTATTTTATCAAACTGATGCACCCGGAGAATGCCCCTGGCATCTTTGCCATAGGAACCCGCCTCCCTGCGAAAACTTGTTGAGAACCCGACATAGCGCAACGGGAAATGCTCTTCGGAAATGATCTCGTCGGCATGCATGGACCCCAACGTGTGTTCGGCGCTCCCGATAAGGTACATATCGTCCTGCTGAAGATAGTACCGCTCATCCTTATCGGCGGAGGTAAGCCGCGCCATCCTCCGGAACATCTCGGGCCTGATCATGACCGGAGGAAGCACCGGAATAAAAGGTTTTTGCTGATACCCCCTTTCCACTCCATCGGCGATATGCCGCACCGTCTCGGCATTCGTCAGCGCCTGCATCACGAACTGTACAAGGGCAAATTCAAGAAGTGCGGCTTCCGCCTTCAAATAATTAAACCTGCTCCCGGTGACCTTTGCCGCCCGCTCAACATCAATGATATCAAGCGCTTCACCGAGCGCCATGTGATCTTTCGGGACAAACGAGAACGACGGGAGCTCGCCCCATGTCCGTATCGGTTTGTTCTCCGACTCATCTTTCCCCTGGGGAACATCTTCGGCGGGGAGATTCGGAATGCCATACATGATATCAAGAAACTCCTCATCAAGAGCTTTCAGCTCAAATTCCGCATCGGCAAGGGCCGTTTTCAAGTTCTTTGATGCAGCGATCTTTCGTTCTTTTTCTTTTCCCACGGCTCCGGCGATCCCGGCAGAGAGGGCATTGTGCTCCGCCCGCGCCTCGTCAACCTGCTGGATCTTTTTCCTTCGCTTTTCATCAAACACGACCAACGCATCCACATCAAAATCCACTCCTTTTTTCTTAAGAGCCGCCTTGACGAACTCGGGCTTTTCGCGAATAAGCTTGATGTCTAACATGGCAAAAAATATCAGAGAAACTTCTTTTTTAACACGGGCATGAGCCGGTCCAGAGCTTCTTTGCGATGCGCCAAAGAAAGTTCTTCGTCGCGTGTAAGCTCGCTATAATTTTTTTTCAATTCCGGCAGATAAAACAGCGACCGATACGGATACCCTTCAACGGGATGTATGGGCTTGGTGCCGAGAATACCTTTCTTTTCTGCCTCGGCCGTGTACACCGTTTCTTCTCCGGGAAATACCAACGCCACCGCCACGCGCAGTTTGGCGGTGCGCTTTTGTTTCGGCACGCCGCGCATTCGTTCAAGCGTCATCTCTATCAAGGCGTCATCGGACGCCTCATACCCCGGCCATCGCCGCGACAGTACGCCGGGCTCGCCTCGCAGGTGATCTATCTCAATCCCTCCGTCATCGGCAAGTGTCGGAAGACCGGAGATGGAGTGGTACAGGATCGCTTTTTTTATGGCATTGTCTTCAAACGTCTTTCCATCCTCGTCTACCGCCATAGAGATCCCCTGATCTTTTAACGATATGACATCAATGGGAAGATGCCCGAGCAGGCGCCGATATTCCTCAATTTTTCCCGGATTGGTGGATGCAAGAAGCAATTTTTTCATAAAAGAATCCGCCTACTTCGGTCGCATGGTAGGGAATGCGATGACCTCTTTTATAGTATGCATGTCCGTAAAAAGCATAACAAGACGATCAATACCAATACCGACGCCGGCTGCAGGCGGCATGCCATATTCCATCGCCTCAATAAAGCTCTCGTCAAGCGGGTGCGCATCCTCCTCGCCACCGGCCCTCATCTTCTGCTGGTCCTCAAAACGCCCCTGCTGATCAAGCGGATCGTTCAGTTCTGCAAAACCATTTGCAATCTCAAGTCCTGCAACCACCAACTGAAACCTGCGAACATAGTGGGAATCTTTTTCAATTTTTTTTGCCAGAGGCGAGATATCAAGCGGATGATTGACGACAAATGTCGGATTGATAATGTGCGGCCGACAAATTTTTTTAAATATCCCATCAGCAATTTTCCCTCTTGATTCATGCGGTGCCGTCTCTATGCCAAAACGACTTGCTCTCAACGCCATTGAATCCCGCGTCTCCCCATCGTAATCTACGATGAGAGCATGCTGACGCAAAAGATCAAGAAATGAGATTCTGGGGAAAGGCGTTTTCGCGACTATTTTTTTCTTGTCATATTCAAATTCTTTTGCTCCCGTCATAAGCCCCTCCCTCGTTAGCTGTCCCACCACGGTGCCAAACAACTTTTCAACACACTGCATCATCTTATCTTCACCCCACCATGCCGCGTATGCTTCCAGCATAGTAAATTCTGGATTGTGCGTCGCATCAATACCTTCATTACGAAAATCTCTACCGATCTCATAGATCCGCTCTAGACCGCCGACCAGCAACCGTTTTAAAAAAAGCTCCTTCGCTATGCGAAGATACAGATCAATATCAAGAGCATGGTGATGCGTTTTGAACGGCCGCGCAAGCGCTCCTCCCGCCACTGTCTGTAATATTGGAGTTTCAAACTCGTTAAATCCTGTTTTGTCAAAAAAAGTGCGGATGGTACGCACCAAAAAAGAGCGCGTGTAAAACCGCTGACGCACATCGTCATTCATAAGCATATCAAGGTACCGCTTCCGAAACCGCTCCTCCACATCCTGCAATCCGCGCCATTTTTCCGGAAGCGGCCGCAGGGATTTCGCAAGCATTCTCCACCGGGAAACGGCAAGTGTCGGCTCGCCGCGCTTGGTCGTAAAGGGCGTTCCGGCTATCTCAAGAAAATCCCCGACGTCAACCGTATCGGAAAACAGCCGATACGCCTCACCGAGTGCATCTTCGCTGAAAAAAAGCTGGAGTTTTTCATCTCCCCGGCGGATATCCGCGAACGTAGAACCCCCATGCCCGCGCTTGGCAAAAAGCCGTCCCACGACGGTAATGGGTTTCTTTCTTCTGGCGATCTTTGAAAAATTTTTCAAGACCGCGGCGATCGGCATGCCCTCATTCACGTCTGCCGGAAACGGGTCGTGCCCGGAAGCCCGAAGCGTTTCAAGTTTTTTTATCCGCTCACCACGGATATCTTCTAGTGTCATGGAAGCAATCCTCTACGAGCATCGTTACATGAGATATGTGATAAAATAGTACCATGCCCTAGAAGAGAATTCCATTGACACTACGCACGGCATCGTGATATTTTATCGTCACCACCTTTGACATGAAAAACCAATGGCAATCGAACTCACCAGCGCAGAGCTTCGGAGCTTCACGGACTGGGCGCTCCAGCACAAACAAGAACGGGAAGAGGCACAGAAGAAAAAGGGTGCCGAAGCGCGCAGAAGAAGAAAAGAGGGCGTTCCAGGAAACAATCACTCGCCCGAATACACATGCTCCCATATGTGCAGAACGCGGTGAATGTTCCCTGATAATTGTTGCCCTCTATCCGAAAAAGGACTTTCATACCCACAACCTTCAGCTTCCTCAACTTGAAGAGCGGGAAACCTCTAAAGAGATGTCTTTCGACCCACAGTGGCTTTGTGGCGCCGCTAAGCGCACCTTTGAACACCTTCGCAGCAAAGGGTCGAGAATCACGCTTGAATACACAACGGCGAGCGTAGCAGTACGCGAACTTCTATTTCGTCACAACATGGTGCTTCAAAGACATACAGAAAGATGGGATAGCGAGATATTCTGGCAACCGAACGAAAGCTGGATCGCCATGATTATGCACTGGTAACAACAAAAACCCCGCCCCAGAGAGGGCGGGGTTTTAATTCCGGAAAAAACTGCTAGCGGATCTCGCGGATCGTATAGGCAACTGCGCCACCCGGTGTTTTTATCTCAACCGTATCACCCTTCTTCTTCCCCAGGAATGCCTTCCCTAGCGGCGACTCGTTTGAAATTTTCCCGTTGGCAGGGGACGCCTCTTCGGAACCAACGATTGTGTATGTCTCCTCCTTCCCGCCATGATCCAGCACCACGGTTGAGCCGACCTGCACCTTGTCTGTCCCCTTGGGGTTGATAACAATGATATTCCGTATCATCTCCTCAAGTTCCTGAACACGCACCTCATTTAACGACTGTGCGTCTTTTGCCTCCGCGTATTCGGCGTTCTCGGAAAGATCTCCGAGCGCCTTTGCGGATTCCAACCGTTCGGCAATTGCTTTTCGCTCCTCCGTCTTGAGGCGGTTTAACTCCTCCTTCAGTTTTTCCAATCCCTCTTCGCTAATGTATTCCACGTGTATATATATTAATGATGAGCGCACTGGAGGCAAAAAGCCCTCCAAAATTGTTGAAATACTAGCAAGAATACCTTTCCGCGTCAAGACCCATTGTCCCCATGCCACCCCGGTCACTCCGGAGTAGTGGTCCCCACGGCCTCGCGGGCATCACGCATCCCTGGCGTAAAATACCATTCCAAAATTTCCCGGGCAACCGGAACCGCATCTACCGAGCCGCCGGTCCCCTGCTCTACCATGACGGTAATAGCAAGTTCCGAATCTTCATAGGGCGCAAAACCGGTGAACCATCCATGATTTTTTGCAATGGTCCCCGTTTGAGCGGTCCCCGTTTTCCCCGCAATAGTGACGGGAAGATAGGCAAGTCCCTGGGCCGACCCTTCGGTCACGGCCATCCGCATGCCCTCGCGGACGATCTTGAGCGCATCCCGGCTTACAAAATCCTTCCGGATGACCGCGGGGGCGAACTCCTGCACAACCGCTTTATTCTCATCCAACACCGCGGATACCACTCGCGGCCGCCAGAGCGTCCCATAATTTGCGATAGCGGCTGTTGCCATGTTCACCTGCAGAGGCGTTACGTTCACATCCCCCTGTCCAATGGACGAGTTATAGGTATCACCGACGCGCCAGACGGGATCATCGGGACGGTTCTTCTCCTTCCAAGCAGGATCCGGGAAAATGCCCGCGGCCTCGCCATGAAGGTCAATACCAAGAATGGCCCCCCATCCGAAAAGTCCCGCATACTTTTTCAGACGCTCAATGCCAAGCCCCTTCACATCCTTATACCCGCCGCCGACCGTGTAAAAATAGACATTTGCAGATAGTGCGATCGCACGGCGAAGATCAACCCATCCCAACGCCTTCCAATCCCTAAAGATGGCGCTCTCCCCCGGCCGGTACGGATTAGGAATTTCAATAAATCCCTCATCGTAAATCTGATGCCGGGGATCCAGTATCTTCTCATCAACCACTGCCGCCGCCTCCAAGGGCTTGATGGTGGAACCCGGCGGATAGGACGCAGAGATCGCGCGATTGAAGAACGGGAAAAGCGGATTCTGGAAAAGACGCTCCACATCCTTCTGGGTAAGCGGACGCTGAAAAAGATTCGCATCATACGTCGGAATGCTGACAAGCGCCCGAATAGCTCCGGTGCGGGGATCGGAAATGACAACGGAGCCGGCGCGTTTGCCCGAGGCAGCAAGATGCGCGCGAAACACACTATATGCTTTTTTCTGAAGATCGGCGTCAATGTTCAAAAGCAGGTTTGCCCCCGATTCTGCCGGCTTGAAATAGTGCTCGCGCTCAACGGTGCCCATGGCATTCACCTGTATAACTTTTTCGCCGTGCACACCACGTAGCAGGTCCTCGTAATATGCCTCAACCCCATCCTTGCCAATACCGTCGTTCAGCGCGTAGTCCGGATGCTCCTTGCGTTCTTTTTGTGATATCTTTCCCACATATCCAAGCAC
>Ga0155890_134_pt1 | contig 5939 bp, 6 predicted proteins | sample RifCSPlowO2_01_FD_107544 | JGI IMG/M metagenome (GOLD analysis project Ga0155890, IMG submission 107544) | Candidatus Sungbacteria bacterium RIFCSPLOWO2_01_FULL_51_34
GGGCTCATCCATATTTCAGAGATTGATTGGCAGTTGATAGAAAAACCCTCTGACATGCTCAAGATCGGAGAAAAAGTCCGCGCAAAGATCATTGATATCCAGGGCGACAAAGTGTCTCTTTCGTTGAAAGCCCTGAAGGAAAATCCCTGGCTGAAAGCGGCGGAAAAATATACAAAAGGCGATGTCGTCATGGGGTCGGTCACGAAATTCAATCCGTTCGGCGCGTTCGTCCGGCTTGACGAGGAGATACAGGCGCTGGTCCACATATCCGAGTTTGGGAGCGAGACGAAAATGCGCGAGTCACTTGCGCTCGGCACATCCTATGAATTTACTATTTTAATGGTTGATCCGAAGGAGCATCGCATCGGGCTTGCGCTCGGCAGGAAGGAAATTCCGGCGGAAAGTGCTACAGCCGAAGAGCCGGCAAAGGCATAGCGCAAACGATAAAGATATAGTTTTATAAACACACCCCGCCATCTCGGCGGGGTGTGCTGCTTTCTTCAGCGCCCAAGCGAGTTTTATGCTAACTTTCGCAAATCAAGGGAATGTCCTTCTTGTCGGAACGACGGCATAATGGATGAGTTGTGCATTATGCCCCTTGGCGGAGAAAGATTGTATAGCATGGGCGTCCTTTTTTGTCAGATTTGTCCAACACTTTTCTTTCCTGTACAATGAAGCCATGGCTTCCTATCGCCCAATTATTCTCGTGGTGCTTGATGGATTTGGCATATCCGAGGAGGTGAAGGGCAATCCTATAAAAGCGGCACACCTGCCGACATTTGACCTTTTTGACCGTCAATTCCCATTGCTTACACTGCAGGCCTCTTCCGTTGCCGTGGGACTTCCCTATGGTGAGGCGGGAAATTCTGAGGTTGGGCATCTTATTATGGGGGCGGGCAGGGCGTTATTTCACCACCTTCCGCGCATCATTTCTTCCATAAAGGATGAGACGTTTTACAGTAACGAGGCGCTCAAGGGTGCCGCAATGCACGTAAAGAAGAACGGATCTTCGCTCCACATTGTGGGCCTCGTCTCTTCCGGCTCCGTTCATAGTTACATTGAACATTTCTGGGCACTGCTTGAATGCGCAAAACGTGAGGGACTTACCAGGGTGTATGTACACGCGGTGACGGACGGAAGGGACGCGCCGCCGAGTGAGGGGGCGGAATTTATCCGAAGTGTTGCCGCGCGGATGCAGAAAGAATATCCGTTCGCGACGGTCGTCTCGCTTGTAGGCCGCGAATATGTGATGGATCGCGAGGCGCGGTGGGAGCGCATACAAAAAGGATACAATCTTTTTGTCGGTGGAGTGGGCACGCCGTATGCGGATCCGGCCACCTACATCCGTTCCTCGTACGGTCGGGGGGTGTATGATGAGAACATTGAGCCGGGATTTTTGGGCGCTGACAACGGAGCTGCGGTCGGCCGGATATCAGCCGGGGATGCTCTGGTATTCTTTAATTTTCGGGAGGATTCCATGCGGGAGATCGCAGAAGTGTTTGTGGCCGATGTGTTTCCGTTCTTTGAGCGCCGCGTGCCCGATGATCTTTTTGTCGTGACCATGACAGAGTACAAAAAGGGCATGAACGCGCATGCGGCATTTCTTCCGCTTGAGATCCACTGGCCCCTTGCGCGCGTCCTTTCTGATGCGGGGAAAACACAACTGCACATCGCCGAGATGGAAAAATACGCCCACGTCACCTATTTTTTCAACGGCGGCATAGAGGAGCCGTTCAAGGGTGAGGCGCGCATCTTGATTGATTCTCCGAGGGCGCTGGGATTTGAGGAGGCGCCAGAAATGAATGCTGCCCAGGTTGCCGATCGCGTCTTAGAACATATTGATGCCTACGATTTTATCCTGGTAAATTTTGCGAATGCCGACATGGTGGGGCACACCGGGAATTTTGACGCGGTGGTGCGCGCGGTGGAAGTTCTTGATGCCCAGCTTTCCCGCCTTGCGGAGGCGGTGCTTTTGCGAAACGCACTCATGGTCATCACGGGGGATCACGGGAATGCGGAACGGAAGATCCACGCTCTTTCCGGTGAAAAACTCACGGAGCACACGACCGATGCCGTTCCGTTCTATCTCATAGGCGCAAACGTTCGTCTAAAAAAAGAGCGCATCCCGGATGAGGTGCGTAGGGCAAAAAGCATTGTGTCGGGTATGTTGACAGATGTAGCGCCGACGATCATTGAGCTCATGGAACTCCAAAAACCCGAGGAGATGAGCGGAAAAGGTCTTATGGGGGAGTGGGAAAAGCAGATCATATAATATGATAACCGAACTTCAAAAGATCGGATTATCCGATAAAGAAGCGCGGGTGTATCTTGCCGCATTGGAATTGGGAAAGGCGTCTATCCAGGACATAGCCAAAAAGGCGGCGATCAATCGTACGACCACCTATCTTATGATAGATGCCCTTACGAAAAAGGGTCTGGTGTATACCATCAAGTCCGGCAAACGGATGCTTTTTGCCGCCGACTCGCCCGAGCACCTTTTGCATATATTGGAAAAAAGGAAGGACACGCTTTCTTCGCAGATGCAGGAGATAGAAGAATTGATGCCGCAACTAAAATCGGTGTATAACCTCGCGCCCGGTAAGCCCGTGATACGTTTTTTTGAGGGGCGAGGGGTGTATGAAACGATCAACGCGGATATTTTTGAGAGCGGCGCCAAGGAGATACTTGAGGTGTATGATGCCGACCATCTTCGCGAGGTAGCGCCGGAAAAAGAGGCGAAAGATTTTTACAACAAGCGCATAAGTCGCGGCATCCGATATCGTGGCCTCTACACGCGCTCCGCGGGTCCGTTCAAAAATGCTCTTGAACTTGCTGAAGAACGCTGTATCCCGCGCGATTCATTTCCGTTGTTTTCTGACATCCTTATTTACGGTAATCGCGTCGGCGTGTCTTCGCTCGGCGGGAATAATATCGGGGTCATTATAGAATCCGAGGAGATCGCAAAGACGATGCGCTCGCTTTTTGAACTTGCTTGGCGCGGAGCGGCGGCCTCCGGAAAGAACGACGCGGAGGTGGAAGCCGAGGAGGATGACATTGAGGATGGGCGGGGCTAGCACGTCTCTTCTCGGTTCGGATATGGTTAGTTTTTTCTGTTCTTGCTTGGTATACTATAGATGATCATATGGATTCTTCCACGCTGGAAATGATGCTTCAGTTGGGGCTCGCATTCGTACTGGGCGCGACTCTTGGCATTGAGCGCGAAGTACAATCAAAGCCGGCGGGCCTTCGGACCTACACGCTTGTCTGCATCGGTTCGTGCCTTTTTACTATCATTTCTATCATGGGTTTTTCCGGTATTGCGGGGGCCGGTGTGACATTTGACCCGTCGCGTGTTGCGGCGCAAATCGTATCCGGTATCGGTTTTATCGGGGCCGGACTTATTTTTTTCAGGAACGATGGCGTTCAGGGACTTACGACCGCCGCCGGGCTCTGGATCGCGGCCGCCATCGGCATGGCGATCGGCGTGCGGCTCTATGCGATCGCCGTGTTCGCCGCCGTGCTTTCAGTGCTCATTCTTCATGTGCTTGCGTGGTTTGAGCGGTGCTTTATTAAAACCAAGCCGGAATAACGGCATATCCCATGACCTCGGAAACGCTACAAGGGATCAGGGCGACTCTTTTGCTCGTCGGCGCCATCATCGGGGTGGGAATGTTCGGTATTCCTTTCGTATTCGTCAAAGCAGGAATTCTTGCGGGCCTTGGTCTGCTTTTTCTTTTGATGCTTCTTACCGTGCTGTTCCATCTTATGTACGGGGAGATCGTGTTAAGAACGAACGCCACCCATCGGCTTCCGGGATACGTTGCTCTTTATTTGGGAAATGGCGCGGGAAAGGCGGCTCTTTTGACGAATTCGGTGGGGATGGTGGGAACACTTCTTGCCTATCTTCTGCTCGGTGGCACATTTCTTGCGGGATTGTTCGGTCTTGAACTTTTTTGGGGGTACGCACTTTTTATTTTTGCGGGCGCCCTGTTCCTTCTCTTTGATATTCGTCATGAGGCGGTAGTCGGGAGCGTGTTAGGAACACTTCTTGTCGGAACGATACTGGCGTTTCTTGCGGGTGTTCTCCCCTCCGTGTCCCGGGAGTCCTTTATTCTTTTTAGCGCGGAGCATGCGCTTTTGCCTTACGGCGTACTGCTTTTCGCCTTAAGCGGAAATCTTATCATTCCCGATCTTGCCGAAATCGCCGGCGGCCGGGTGCTGAAAAGAGCGATTATCGCGGGCACTATTATTCCGGGGGTGCTCTATGGCCTTTTTGCTCTTGGAGTGATAGGAGCAAGCGGGGCCGGTACATCGGAGGATGCGCTTTCCGGGCTTGTTCCATTTCTCGGAAGGGACATGATAGCCCTTGGTCAGATCGTCGGACTTCTTGCCGTCTTTACTTCGTTCATCTCAACGGGCATGGTGTTGAAGGGCACGCTCACGCATGATCTCGGTATCAGCAAAAAGATTTCCTGGGCATTGCCGATCGCCCTTCCCGTTGCATGCGCCGCGATACTCACCGCGGGGTTCATTGAGGTCATCGGTTTTGTCGGCGGGGTAACGCTGGGGCTTGATATGATATTTACCGCGATGGTATTTGACCGCGCACGCAGGGCGCCAGGCAACATACCGGACTATATTCTCGGTATTCCGCGGGTCGCGGTATTCGCGGTAATGGCGCTCATGCTTTTTGGGGTCGTGTACGAGGCGATCTATTTTTTCATTTGGTGATCAAGCGGGCGCCGGCGGTTGTCCTGTTTTCGGCGGAACGATATGCATATGAATGTCATTGTTCAGACGCTTATTATTGCAAGTTTTGTCTTTGAGGCGGGGTTCGGCATGTTCGCGCCGGTGTTTGCTGTCTTTGTCACGACGCAGATCCCGGGTGGTGATATTGCCGTCGTAGGATTTGCAACCGGCGTGTACTGGATATTAAAATCGCTTCTGCAGATACCAGTCGGAAGGTATCTTGATAAAAAAGAAGGGGAGACGGATGATCTGTACTCCTTGTGGGCGGGATATTTTCTCATGGGGCTTGTCGTGTTTTTGTATCAGTACATTGAAAGCCCGCTTCACTTATATGTATTGCAGGCCCTTCTTGCCGTGGGGGGCGCGCTTGCGGTGCCGGCATGGTATGGCATGTTCTTGCGGAACATTGATCACCATAAAGAAAGTTTTGAGTGGAGCATTAATTCAAGTTTGTCGTTCGGTTTCGGTACGGGAGGGGCAGGGATGCTCGGCGGATATCTTGCACAGGTGTATGGGTTTCACTTTATTTTTGTTACAGGCGCTTTGCTTATTTGGGGAAGTTTGGTGATTCTCTTCGTGTTACGAAAACATTTGCGGAGGGGTTCAAAAGTTCCCATTCCGAAGCCGCCGTTTCCTCTTTAGAAATTTTCTGTAGCATGGAGCATCTTCCACATGCGCGCATGTGGTTTTTAATAAAAAAGATACCCTCACCGCGCTGGGCAAGGGCCTTTCGTAGGGGACGGTATGCTGTCCCACGGGGAGGAGCCCGCATTTCCGGACTCCTTCCCACCTCTTTCATTCCGCACTGCTGTCTCATTTCACGCCGAGTGCTCGGTGTTGCGGCTCCCGCAGTGGACCGGAGCCGGCATTGGACGGACCTGCCCGCCTGGGCAGAGGGTGCTGCCGGGGTCTCTTTCGCCCGGCAGCTCCTCCTTGGTCCGTAGTGTATTGACAAGGGGGGGTGACACGCACTCTCGCCCGAGCGCTCGTGTCTGCTTTAGCCCCTCTTGGGGGCAGCCGCCTGTGTTGAGCGGGTGTCAGCCGAGCCGACCCCCCTTGTCAAAGTTGTTTGCCGGGGATGAGAAGGTCAGACGTGGTGCATGGGCATGGTTCCTTTCGGAATGTGGCCTACCTTCTTTTTCCTCGGCGAATAGTTTGCGTTGGAGCTGGGTCGTGGGGCGCACCCCCAC
>Ga0155890_102_pt2 | contig 1903 bp, 2 predicted proteins | sample RifCSPlowO2_01_FD_107544 | JGI IMG/M metagenome (GOLD analysis project Ga0155890, IMG submission 107544) | Candidatus Sungbacteria bacterium RIFCSPLOWO2_01_FULL_51_34
GCGTAGCGGGCGAGCCAATGACTTCATTTCCTAACTGGCGGAGGGTGAGAGATTCGCCCACAAGTTCCCTCGACTTCCGCCTTGGGACTCGCAGGCCACACCACGCCATGCTCCTCGCCGCCTGCTCGCCGCATATGGCTGCGGTCGTCGAATCTCTCACGTCCCGCAAGCAGTTGCGGAACTACCTTTATTCTACTTGTCGTACCGACTTAATATCGGAGGGTGAGAGATTCGAACTCTCGATACCCGTTAAGGTATACAGTCTTTCCAGGACTGCGCACTAGACCACTATGCGAACCCTCCAAAATAATGATGCGCCGTACATAAACCTATTTCCGTCTCCTCGACGCATGCACCGATGGGGGCATCGCATTGCCTCCGCGCAGAAGAAAATTGTTATCGCGCCGGAACGGAGACCTTCATGAGGGCGGCGATCCTCTCCTCTATCGGCGGGTGCGTTGAGAACATTTTTACCACCCATGGCGTTTTTTTCAATCCTCCGTCATCGGCACCAAAGGGATTGTGCAAAAAAAGATGTGCTGTCGCATTGGTGGCGGTACGAAGCGGCTGATTAGAACTTGCAATCTTTTTCAACGCGGATGCAAGCCCCTCGGGATAGCGCGTAAGAAGCGCCCCTGACGCGTCAGCAAGAAATTCGCGTCTGCGGGAGATGGCAAGATGGATAAGAGAGGCAATGAGCGGCGCGAGTATGGAAAGAACGATGCCTACAACCAGAATAAGAGCGCCCGCCTTCCCCCGGTCATTATCGCGGCTCCTCATGCCGCCGAACCACATAGAACGCATGAACATGTCGGAAAGGATGGAAATAAATCCCACAAGAACCACCGCAACTGTTGAGACCAGCATATCGCGGTTTCCGATGTGGGAAAGCTCGTGCGCAAGCACCCCCTCAAGCTCCGACCGATCAAGGCGCTGGACAAGGCCCGACGTTACGCACACGACCGCATGTTTCGGATTGCGTCCGGTCGCAAAAGCATTTGGCGACGGATCATCAATTGAATAAAACCTCGGCATGGGAAGGCCTGCGGCGATAGTAAGATTTTCAAGCACGCGGTAAAGCTCATGATGTGAACGCATGTCAACCTGATGCGCGCGGTGAAGTGCTAACACGATACGATCCGAGAACCAGTAACTTGCGATATTCATGGCAACGCTAAATATGACAGCGATATATAAAAATCCGGGGTCACCGTATACTTGGCTGAACACGAACCCGATTGCAATAACCACACCGAAAAAAAGTGCCATCAAGACCCATGTCTTGGCGATGTTGTGAGATACTTGGGTGTAGAGCGTCATGGCGATGATCATAGCATATATTTAGCGAAAAATAAAGCGGCGGGAACCACTGCTGTTATGCCGCATCCCCGGCGCCATTGCAGAAAATGAAAAAGCCGACTGGGTTTATTCCAGCGGCCCAACATCTAATCGCTTTATTTATTCAAGAACGTTCGTACTCCCGCTCTGCTTGCCCGACTGCCAATCGCCACCGTGTATGTCAGCGGCAGAATGTATATGAAGTTTGAGCCCCCGCGGGTACTCACCAGACACATACCCAATCTCGGCCCACATCTTCTCACTCGCCGGAACATCCCGAAAAATTACTACCTCACCTCGTACCTGGGGAAATACTTCTAGCATCTTCAGTTCCGCCGAGTCGGAACTTCCAATAAACAGCGTGAAGTGCGAACGGCTATGCATCATGACGCGCTCAATGCCGTCAACACGGCCCCACCGCTCGATGTGGTCACACCCAGAAAGGACACCGACGAGAAGCAAGGCCGCGATGCCAACATAGAACTTTCGGAGCATGGCCCGTCTCCATCATGAAGGTTATTCGTATCAACTCATAGCATACCAATAAATGTTTGTCAAGCTATCG